>ENA-OREC01001433-OREC01001433.1-marine-metagenome-genome-assembly--contig:-NODE-1433-length-12074-cov-13.932733_pt1 | contig 12074 bp, 2 predicted proteins | sample MGYA00248626_ERZ508543 | MGnify/ENA primary metagenome ERZ508543 (study PRJEB26211, sample SAMN05518279) | marine metagenome | isolation source: Puget Sound, Washington, USA | host: Bankia setacea... | reverse complement strand
CCTTGGGCACTCAAATAGGCTGAGAGTTGCCTGTGTTCATATCTGAGAAACACAAAAATCACACTTAGTTAGAAAAGCATGAAGTAAGGTGCACTCAGATAACACAAAGAGATGATTGCACCAGGTTTTTACTAATGAGAGATGCAAAAGGACATGATTTACTTTGGTTTAGAGTTTGATACAGGTCACTCACAAACTTCAATAATTCAGTGGTGCACACATCAACCCCTGTGAAAGTTTGTACTCACGAAATCAAAGTCAGCCGATTGCAGATTGTCTAGACTTATCTTAATGTTCGTTGTTTTGATGGGCATGCTTCTGAAAGGAAAGATAGCCAAAAAATATACAAATGAAAAAAAATAGAAAAAAAGTGGAAAAACTTTAAATGAAGAGCTTTGATTTAGTGAGCTGAGATTGGCATATTATAGGATTTCGTCTGACATCGAGTTGATCGAAAAGATGACAGATTTGGCTCAATTTAATATCAGATACAGTTGGAATCTTAAGAGCTTGGATGATCGTTATGAGATTAAAATACAATTTACAATACAAGTGAAGTTTACAGCATAGGTTTATTGTCTCACAAGTGGAAAGGAGAAAGATTAGTTATATTAGGGTTTGTAGATTTGAGCATTCTTTCGTGCTGTAGAGGTTTGGAATGTACTTCTTGTTTTTTCACGTACCAACTGAAGAGCGTGGAGAAATTCAGGATATTGTTTATTAGAGTCGATGAAAATAGCATGTCCAACTATAGCGACTAGTGATATGGTTTGATAGCTAAAGGATACACAGGTTTTACAACTTCCCAAATACATGGAGTTATTTTAAAATGTTCTTTTTTATTGCAGGAAATGTTGATAAGTTATCATTGGTCTAGTTGTTTTATTACTATGGTAAAACGCTGGATATATGAAAATGAATCAGTGAAGTAGGTAGCCTTGTTTACTCTGATAGCAAGTTTGCGTTTATTGTGTATTTGTTGAAGGAGGGAGATGTCATTTCATTGTCATGTCATTTAACTCACCATTTGTGTATTTTCAGACCGAGCAGGAAAATTTAAAACTCAACAATTCAGAAAACCCAACAACTACTACCAACAGTTTCATAGCAACGGATATTTTGACAATTAATGGTAACCAAGCAACAACTGAAAGAGTAGAAACAACCTGCCTAGAGTGTTTGTCCAACAGTGACCTTCAGGTTGACGATCCTGCAACAAAGGATATAGAAAATTCAAGTGAAAATTTTGAGTTTGAAGAGAGTGATAAGTCGTTTGGGAGCGAATGGCCTTTGGTTAGTCATTCAAATGTGATAGTAAACTTTGCAAATATTTCATGGGATAAGATTGAAAATGGTGATTTCTATTTGTATGTGAAGAAAGTGGAATGCCCTGTTGCCGATATTGGATTATGGGTAAAGTTTTGTGTGGGGTATGTTCAAAGTGAGGTAGAAATTCCGGTGTCAAAGTTCGGAAACGTATTCACCATGGAGTTTAAAGAGGATATATTACTGGACAAGACGGATATGTTGGGCGACTCGTTACATCACTGCCTGACCGGCTTGGAGGACAGCATTAACAAGCTCCGGTGGCAGGATGTGGTTCCGCGCACAGGTCAGTTCAACCATGTTAGTTGTCACCTCAGACAACCCACGATACGTACAAATGGATTAAATGGATCATGTGCAGAAAAAGTGAAACAATTCAAAAACCAGCAAAATAATTGTGTTAAATGTGAGAAGTTAACGGATAACCTAACTAATAATAATAATAATAACAGGAATTTTGAGAAACCTTTACATGCAGGTGTGGGATATTATTCCAAAGAGAACAGGAAAAGTAACCAAAGCAGTCCAGGTAAGTTGAGATAGTACCTTTCAATTCTTGTTTCTTAATAGGTTATTAGGTTTGATTCTATTTTTTACCCAGCATTAAGTTTTCATACCTTTTCAGAATCTCCTACTGGAATATCTTTCTAATTTGGAATGTAATAGCTAAGTTAAGAATAATTGTGTAAAACCAATTTCATTTTAAATTTTACATGTATTTCACAGAGATGTATTTGCTGTAAAACCCGTTAAATTTATAGATACATCTTAATGAGAATATTCTTGGCATGCCTCAACTTAATACTTATAGCGCTCGCTGTGAAAGTGTAAAGATACATACCAGTAAGCTTTAGAATTTCCAAACCAAACGTGTCTAGTTGTCTCAAACAAGACAACCTTTGTTTTTGGTTATGGACACAGGTTTATACAAGTGCATTTCCCCCCCAACAGACATTGAGTTGTATTTAACTATTTAAGTGTTTAACCTTGAATGAAACGTTTGCATCTCTTAATTGATACCTGCAGATTTCTAACCACTTAAGAACCAATCTTGATGCCTTTGCGTGTGTGGTTTAATTTGAAGGAGTAGGCTGTAATTGGCGAACCATGTGTGGGCATGCAAGTTACGTGGATTTTTTTGAGAACATTTTGCATCACTCATGTGCACATTATTGACAAGGTTAGGAATGGTTAAGATCATTACTCCATGAACAATGTAACAATGGCCAGCCTAGATGCATTATTGTGGCCCATGGTTGTAACAGTCTACTAAACAAGTGCATTTTTGCTGCATTTCTGAATTACTTGGCCCAACACAAGAGGGGACAGTGCAAGCCTGACATGCAATTATACGATTTTCTGCTTGGCTTAGAGAATCAGATGAGAGCTAACAAGTCATTATTTGTGCAATTACCTAGTTGTTAGTGCGCTTATATGATTGCATTTACGACCCAAAGGCAATCTTCTCGTAGAAATGTGCATGGAATATTGGGTGTTTGGGACCGCAATCTTTAATGAACTAGCAGAGACAGTAGGATGGTGCAGATTGAAGGGTGAACACAAAAAGGGATCTATCTGCTTTGTTGATCAATAGAATATAGAACCCTTTCACATTCAACCCGGCAGATTGTTAGACGGCTTCTGTGCTTCAATGGATAACAGTTTTAGGCTTCCAATGTCTATGGTTGTCATGGAAATAGTCATTATTGTAAAGTGTGCCTTCTTAACTTCATCCAAGCAAGTTACAAAACAGTTGAAACTAACATAATTTGGTAAAATATAGAATAGTCTTGCAAAGTAATGTTATCAAACCATTTAAATCTGTTTGATGTCTGCATCAGGTCTGATATATATGCAGGTAACGTGCTTGTAATATTCACTGTCGACAGCCATCATTGAACAAATAACTAAGTACTTTACATAAAATGCCTATCCTTTAATTTAGGTTATTTAATATGTTTCCATAACTGGTAGAGATTATCATTTGGTTTAGCATAATTTGATGCCAAAGGATTATATGGGATTGAAGTAAAGTTTGGTAAAATAATATTATGCATAAGTCAAATTCCTTTTTCCTCTTCCTTGTATTGAAAAAAACAACAACACATGACATATTGCTGACCTGATTGTGAACAAGATCCAACGTGGGTTTTCAAAGGTCTTCAATGTTTACATCAGAGCTGCGTGTTAGACCTCGAGTAAACCGCTGCTACAGCTGAGTTAAATGTGTCAGACTATGATCTGTATTCCTGGCGCCTCCTAGAATCTACCGCAGTGCTTCTATAAACTAGATCTCGCTGGTACAGGATTAACCATCAACTAAATATATCACCAGCTTAATTACCAGGCATAATTCCTTTTTGTGTTTTTCGAAAGCCTTTGATTTCCATATTAAGATTTCAAATGTAAGAAAAAATGGCTATTAAAGATGGTAAGCTACAGACCACGAGAAGACTGGAATAAGCTTATGTCACATTTTTGTCACAATCAAGTCTCAAAATAGATTTAGACGCCGAATAGTGACTTAATTGTCATCACTGAACAAGCTGACACAAAAAAAACATCAAATACTTCCTGTGAACATGGACTAGGATGCTACGCTTTCTTCGTGTTTTAATTAATTTCCTCCTCATGCACGTTACAAGATGAGCATTCGTAACACTGTTGTTTTATGGGAATTCAATTGTTTTGCACTGAATGGTAGCTAAAATGTTTGTGCATGCAGCTAGAATAGGTAGTTTGGTGATAAATATTTCATGACCATTAAATGTTTTTCTTTAAGTGACAAAATCCTTGAAAATGACTATGAGGTGCGTAAGTTTGCAAAGTTCAACCATATATTATAAGTATAGCGTAACTGTAGGCATTATACCACCACAAAAGAAACATGTTGGAATTTAAAAATACTTTTCATACACAAATAATTAAGTTGGTATGGCTCTGTTGACGTCTATAACTAAATGGTACACATGTTGACAATCTCCAAGTTCAATAAGGTTATTTATGTCAGTTAAATATATCTGGAATTAAAGCCTACAATTGGTGCATTGTCATGTGTATTCCAAACACAACATGTAGTTTGATCTCAAGACTTGTGTTTTTCAAGTTTGATATTTGTTTGTTATTCAGCTGAAGAACTTTATTTGTGTTTTTTCTTCCAAGATTAAAGACGATGTTTGAGTGAACATGCCTGCCACAGATTTCAGCCCTTAATCACAAGATCTTCCATTGATAAAAAACTGGTTCACCATTATTCTATTCAATTATAAACTTTTTTAACTCTGTGTGTGGTTCGTGATCAAGTTTCAGATTTCTCAATAAGACAAAAGACCTTAAAAGTACCCAAAAGCAAAAACAAAACAAAATGGACAACAACAGTAGCCTAAAGCATTTAAATTGGAGCCAAGTCCATACAGCTCTGTTTTCACCCCTGCCAAGCACAAGTCAAGAGTTTTAGGTTAATCATTGTTTTAGGAAACCTTTTTGAAATTTGACTCCCTGTCATTTAAAAGTGTCATTTGCACGTATGAAATATTAATTAACACAAAAATCTGGTAATTAATTGACAGTTTGCTTGCCGTGTTGTGGTGGAAAACGTCAAGAGAAAAAAGTCTCTCCATTCATGTGCAGTCAGAACTGTCAATAGAAAGATATGCTTTAGACACCTGAACAAATGGGATATGTTTTCAGTACTTTTAAAGAATAATGTCTTTCAGCAATAAAGTATAACAGAAGATCTAGGTCAATGTCAATCATGTAGCCATCTTATTTAACTGGGAGATCAAGCATGGTTTCGTTACTTACAGGAAATTATTTGTTGAATTCTGCAAGAGACAATGATGTTTGCATATTTCTCCAGATGTAGATATTCTTTTGAAATAACCTACCTTAGTAACCTATACCTACCTGTTTATGGGTCTTTCTTAAATGTGCTTTGCATGTACATGTATCAGGGCACAACAAATCTGCTTGTCCTATCACCATGAAGAGTTGTTTTGGATGCACGACAAGTGGAATGTTTAAACTCTGTAATGATTTTTTTTATGTTTTTACCAGATTTTGATTGTGTTCATGTCCTGTAGAATTGTTACATCTTGGTTTAGGACACAAGTCAGGTTATAGTGTCAATTTTGTTTAACTGCCATGGTTAACTTTCATAGTAGTCAACCAAGTTCAATTACATGCATCCTTTGGTTTTATTGATAAAATATCTGCAGCTGGCTTGCTTTTATCTTAGTCACTACACAGTTGTCTCCCTTAGTTTGCCTGTCATTTAGTTAATGGCAATAAAATGACAATAATACTAACGTTGGATTTTATGTCTTTTTAATCATGCCGGCCTATAAACAATGAGATGGGGCCAAATGAATATGTCAGACTGAGTTACTGTGTGTATGATAGTGTTTAGGGATAGTTTATATGGGGCAATGACAATAGTTGATATGACTATGTGAAAAATTGACAAAAAGAAAAAATCCTAAAAACGGTAACAGGAGGTCAGAAAGGTTGTGTGTGCACATGGCCCTGACTTGTAGGCATCAGGATATACATCAAGAAGTAACTATTTAGACCATTTACACCAACTTACAGTAATATCAACAATTTAAAGTTGTCAGTGAAGAAAATCTTTAACTTTGCTTTGTTTGCCTATATGAGCCATATAAAGGATCACTTAAATGTATTATTTTGGTGTCCGTTAGTCTAGGATTTGTGTTGTGATGGTTGAACAGTGAACACAATGTGTAGTGTATGGCCGCATATAGATCAAATAAGTATTCAGCCACAACAGTTCAATTCATTGTATAGTTACTGATCAATTCTTTATGTTGGTGAATTTGGGCAAAAGAAAACGAGAATACTCATTGTCCCTTAACTATGTTCTCTATGTTCGGAAGTTCAAACCCATAAATTTAACAAATCTGAAAAGGCCATAAATTGTCCAATGCCTAAGGGGCAGGTTACTGTTTAAGAGGAAAGCTTTAAGAAAATAATTACCCTATTAATAACAATGATGGTTGGTGTTACTTTTTGTTTGGGGATGTATTACACGTGGTAGTTTATAGTGTTGATTGTGTGAGATTGCTAACTGTCCAGGCTTGAACTAATGCATAGTGTCTGTGGTTTGCATTGCTACAAATATTGGTGACATTTTAGAAACTTGGGACACAGATTTGACCAAAGCGATACTGGAATTATTTGCAGTTTTTGGCTCATGGGGCATAACAAAAAATATAATACTTTTAATCATGTTATTTAACAAATTAAACATGGCTTTGAGGGCAATATGGCAGTTTACTGACTGGGCAGTCCAAGCTAGAATGGTATATGGCCCGAAGCGAAGCTGGGACATAATGACTTAAGACACCAATAATATTTTTTAACAATCAAAAGGCTGCCACATGTTTCGTACGATGCGCGTTGTAACAATCTACCTATGTAAATTCAGCATTACACCTGTATTGGCCGATATACCGCAACCCATTTTAATTGTTCAAAACCTTGCAGAATTAAAGCCTGTGTGTGGAATGGATCAAACAGACTTCAACAGATAACAAATACAAATTCTTGCATTACTTCTTTAATTTTTGTCTTCAACTCTGGCTTGCATTGTTGTCATCATTGTATTCTATGTATATCTCTCCAACAATTACCTGTTTTGAGTCCCTCTCTATAGAACCAAGGTCACACCAAACCATTGTTAACACTGAATTAACAACTGAATTATAAAAGTACTTTCTTCGCATAATCTATTTGCCCAATCGTGAGTAAAGCTAATTCCGTTATAGCCATATGTAACCATAAATGTTGCTAGGTGATATATTGTCATCATTCATGAGTCAGCGCATTGACAGAAGCAGAAATAATTGACTTAATTCTAGCATCTTAAAAAAGAAAGCAATAAACCAATTTTTTTCTTTGTATAAAGCCATGTATTTTGATGAGTATCCCTGATGAAGTGTGTGAACTAAGTTTTGTACTTAACAAGAGTTGATCAAGGTTGCTGTCTGCTTTCAACTTAAGCAGGTCAAGGGTTGTTAAAACGGGCAGCCAATACTGTAATAGGGTCATAAACTTTAATGGAAGAGTTTGAAAAAATATGTAATTAAGGGGTTTGAAAGAATGCTAAAGATGTATGTAATAAGTCCCATATATTAGGGTCCTGGTCAGATATGGGCTATATATATACACTTTAGTTAATGCACAAGCACGACTTCTATCCTTGGGCTCAATTAAAGAATAAGAAATAGTTTGAAGATAAAGTGTTAATAGCAAGTTAAGGAAGTGACATTTTATAGTACTTGAAATGATAGCGTTGGTGTTCTGTTACAGAAGAACATGAACCACCGTCAGTGCTGATATTGCCACCTGCCTTGGGGGACTTTTTCTAACAGACAAACATCAATACATCCTGATAGTCCTAGCTGCAGATTTTTCCCCATTAAGAAATCCGATGTCCCCACAATGCCACCCGAAATCTGTAACTGTTTATTAAAAACCTCCACATTAGGCCGACAAAGAGAGCATAAATGGGCCCCATAATTTAATAACCATGTGATATTGATTTTGGGCCCGATCAGGCAAGTTTTTGGTGTCTTTTGTTCTGGGTGAGAATCCTTTTTTGGCGTCTTTGTGTTCAATGAATTTGATGGTTTAATGTTTCTGATTGAATTCTTAACGTTCTCAGTAGATAGGGTGTAATATTTTTGAAGGCCCGGATTTATATTTCGCCAAGTTTTACATATAGATACAAAATATGAGTGCTCAAAATATGAGAAATATGCATATTAGATAGGTATGTAATTTGACGCTATTGTGATTTATAAATGGTATTTAGGTTAGAAAAGTGCGGATACAGAAATATATAAACTGGATTTTTAAATAGGATGAAGAATGTTATAAGTGGGATATAATTCAATGGATTAGATGTGCAGTGTATATGGAACTTCTTACTCAGTTTGGCAATTAGAATATTTGTATAGTCAAGAATGGAATGTGGATATGTACAAGGTAAATATTTCGTACAATTACAACTTTAAAGTATGTTGAAAACAACTGTTTCATCATAAGAATTCTTTGCTGTGAAAAGTAATCATTTGCCAACATATATAAATTGACAATACTGTGGATTGGTTTAGTTAACCTGCCCTAGGCCTTACTGGTGTAGACAAGAAATGTGAAAGTGTTGTTGTCATAATTTGGTAGGTTAGCGACAAACTAGCGACAAACTATTTCATTCATGATGGTATTATTGTGTTATGCTTTATTTGTAATGATGTGAATAATGTACAGTGAATCCTCCAACGTCTGTATATGAATAAAAGACCTTATTTGATTGCAGAGGAATAAAAACAAACCTTTAAAATCTGACAACCTCTAATTTGGTGATGAAATATTTTGCTGAAGGTTGCATGGTATGGTCTTTAAAGATTTCCCTGCAATAACATTGTTTGTTTGAGTTTTAACTTAAGGAGCTAAATCTCATGGGAAAATTAGATTAAAACACTCACTTGGAAGGTATAATACAGTTAAAACAATTTATCAAACTCAAATGGAAGAAAATTGAAAGTCAGACATTTGAAATTATATATTACTTACCGAAATTAATTACATCCTCGATAATACATTGTAATTACAAACTATGTATTATATTAATTTTGTTTTAACTGTCCAGAAGATTTGTTGAAGGTTGTTATATATTTAAGCATTTAAACATACATCACTATAAGAAGTATATGCAAATGAGATGAGAGAATCATTCATGATGTTGTAGCTTTTATAATTATTTATGGGCTGAAGATAAAACATTTTTTCATAGTCATGGTATACAAGATGACAAACCTGTGAACATTGGAAGATTTATTGGTGCATGCAGACTCAGACCTTGTGTGGCAGAAGATCCATCAACATTTGTCAGCCAAGACCTTGCTGTTCTACATCTGACATACAGTGATTGTCTTACATTCTAGTCCTTGCAATTTAACTTTGCAACTCTTTAGCCTTACCTGGAGAAATATGAACCCTCAATTGCTTATAAAAATTGTGCTTTTGACACAGACTTAATTGATGACCAAATGAAGTAACTAGAACAGTTGCCGTGGGAACTTTTGAAATGATCGATCCATGAGTTTGTCTAAAAAAACAGTGGCATTATCATTCAGACATTTTGTGTACACAATTAAAATCATTTTGTCATCTGACAACATCATGATGTCAACTCTTTACAATTAATCAACATCATGTTCTATAGGTTTCTGTATATAGCCTTAACACCAACATTTATTAAAGAGCATCACATGTTTTCTCAATGACCTTTACAAAATCTGCCAAGTCAGGTGTTTTGTCCAATAATCCCTGCAGAGCATGCACACTACAATCAATGGCAGCTGATGTTCATTGATTTTAGTTATCATCAGGAACAATACATGACATGCTGACATGCTACCTGGGTGTTCCTGGAGTGTATAGATAGAAGACAGTCTGATCAAAGTTAAAATAATTTGTTTTGAGTTCTGTTATCTGGCATCCCGCAATGTTTGAATTCTGTTGAATTTGACTTTTGATTTTCTCTATTTGTATAAAAAGAATTATTGAAAAGTGGGCAATACAAGTGTTATTTGTTTGAAAGATGGTTTTAAACTTTTTCAGTCTACAATGTTCAGATTTACTGTCAGTGTGCAATTAAAAAATCAGTTTCAATGCATCCTTGAAATCATCATTTATACATGGCACAAACATTCCAATGGTTCTTGTCGAAAAAATTTAAAATCTGTAATGTAATATTTTTCTTTATATACTTTTTATAAGATGGATGAGTCGTGTCCTTTTCCCCTCTACAAATTGTTGCTTACATCTTTATATAAAATTTGTAAACTATGAGTGATTATTGTTTTTTTACATATTACATAATACTGGACCAATGAGACATTTGAGCTAGCCATACACACAGCTGTGATCTCGGCTGTATATAGGAAATATTGGAGGATGCTTTATGTGTGTTTTCATATTGGGATTCAGCGTGGATTGTTTCATTGAGTAAAATTCAACTCACCAGTGACATCTATCCTAGTTTTTATGATTCAGACCGACTTTAAATATTCTGATGTCTGATGGATTATTACATGTAGTGTATTCATTCACCTAAGTGGAGCTCTATAGAGTTGACAGTGAATTTTGAGTATGTTTGTGAAATCTTGTGTTGCCATGATGGTGTGTGGATTTTATGTTCAGTGATGCTGTATGCTTGAAATTGATCTGTATATCTATATATAGCATATAGTTAAAGGATTACAAATGGGTCGTGTAGAATGTTTTACTTACATAGCGTCATGATTATGAAATCTAGATAAATGAAGGATAAATGACTTAGCTTGGGTTCTGAAATATTTTATCATAACTGATAGTAGTTGTGAAACATGTATTCCAGTGATTGATTTTGTTTAGGCTATATTTAGACGTGATGATGATTGTGTTTTGAGGCTCTTATAGTATAAATGGATAGAAGTATACAATCAGGACATAAACATTATCAAAATCTTTACATGTCCTGCTAATTATCAGTATGGTGAAAACAAAGAAAATACATTACTGGTTTCCAAATTTGTACTTGTCCTTCATGCACTAGTCAGGCATATAGGACAAGTGGAAAGTGTGCGCCCTGACAATGTTAACATATTTCCACTGGTTAACACTTCAATCTTATACAACAGTTTCACACTCTTCTTGTAGTTTCATTTGAAGTCCCTCTGATATAATTATGTATCCTCTATTTGTATTCATGAAGAGGAGGATATCTGTAAAGTTGCCAATATTGTAAGTGCTGTGAAAGATTCTTCAATATCAACTGTTGAATAGACAATCGATTGTTGTTTTCAATGGTGCTTTCAGGAAATGATACATGTAAGAAAGTGGCACAGTTAGACCTTAGACTAGACTTTCCTTTGTACAAGTATTGAAAGATTGAATTCAGGTCTGTGCATGGTTCCATAAAGACTAGATAATAGCATGGTAAATTAAACTATGTATACAATGAAGATTTTTAACAGTAATTGTGTATTATATGCCTAAGCATGTCTGACTTGGAAATCTCGTTTACAAGATTCTAGCTGGTAAAGTAAACTGTTAAACATGGTCTTGCCTCCTAAACCACTGGTCTGTGCAATTCTCATGCCCAAATAAATAAACTGTTAAACATGGTCTTGCCTCCTAAACCACTTGTCTGCGTTCATGCAATTCTCGTGCTCTATTACATGTACCCTTTAATGATGTTACAAAAGGCTTTTTTAAGTTTAGAACTGGAAGTCTGAATTTGAATTGTCAAAAAAGTGAAGATACTGCTAACAAAGTACCAGTCTGACATAGATACAGATCATGGTCATTATGGATACTTAGTGAGTTATCTTCCCTTTACCATTAGTTCTGTGAGCTTTTACATTCCAGGATAATTTATCAAAGACACAGGATGTGGGGAAGACATTGGTCTATCATGAATCATCAAACTAATGGTCATTATTTGTGTAACCTAGTGAGACAATCTTATGGACATATCCTGTGGCTGACCAACATCTAGTTGCCACATTATGTCATTTCTCTAATACAATCCATTCTTGAATCATTACTTATGTCAATAGTACGTTCTGGGTCCATAAGTGTATTGTATCATGTCAATAGTACGTTCTGGGTCCATAAGTGTATTGTATCATGTCAATAGTAAGTTCTGGGTCCATAAGTGTATTGTATCATGTCAATAG
>ENA-OREC01001432-OREC01001432.1-marine-metagenome-genome-assembly--contig:-NODE-1432-length-12077-cov-14.678083_pt1 | contig 12077 bp, 2 predicted proteins | sample MGYA00248626_ERZ508543 | MGnify/ENA primary metagenome ERZ508543 (study PRJEB26211, sample SAMN05518279) | marine metagenome | isolation source: Puget Sound, Washington, USA | host: Bankia setacea... | reverse complement strand
ATGTTTGTCATTTGTGTTAAAGGATTTTAAAACTTGAATGTTGACTAAAAACCTATAGACAAGACATTAGCTGACAGCTTTTGTCAAATTTTCACAAGGGGTTTTGAGAAAAAGCTAACAAGCAAACAAAGTGCTGTGACCTTGACCTTTTATGTAGCAATGCAAATCGTATATGCACAACATACAAATGATTCTGAATTATAACTGTCACTAGAAATGTTCCAGACCAGACAACCATTGTACACATAATAAACCACAATTGTGACTTCTGTTAGTAAGCTACAAGTATGTACTGGTTTGTTAAGGACACTGTCTTGTACCAGTATAACTTGGCTATAAGTACATATAAGTACTAGAACAAATCTAGCACGTCAAAGTGTAATAAAACCTTTGTGTACATTCTTTACTTTGACAGCTAATTCTGGTACGCATGTAAAGCATTCAAAACAGAATAACAATGAAATTCAAACCAGACTATCAGGTATCTTTTTTACAACCTGTCATTCAAAGTTTGCCCTCTACTCAAATACTTGAAAAGGGAAGCCCAAAATACTGTACATATGTATCTTGTTTACTTGTTTGTGCGATAGAGTTTAACAAATAAACCTTAAAATTATAGGCCCATGGGCCAGTCTATTAAAACTGTTGGTCGCTTTATTCAGGTGTTCAAATGCTCAATTGTCAACATGAAGTATAACAATAAAATGGGATGGCAAACGCATCATAATGGCTGCTTATTTATCTAAAGTGTTATGGCCATCTCAACTATGCCAGGATCACGCCAATGTTTTCACAGTACATCTTGCCTCAAATCTTTAGGTAATGTTAAATATCATAATGTCTTTTTGAAAGAAACGTCATTAAGTGTGTATACACCAAGTCTTGTTAAATTGCCCTACAAAATTGCACAGGGATTGAAGATCTTCTATGCTGATGACATACTAATTATGATTAAATGTGTTTTGTGTAATGTGAAAAAATGTGTGACCCCATCCGAACTCATTTTCAGGTACATTGAATTACATTCATAAAATAGATTTATCACGCTATCGTATAATGTTTAATAATTCAATGTCAACCAATCAAAAAGCTTGATACAGTTTGCAAGTTAACTTATCCCTGTACTTCTGATTCAGACTCATATGTAAGAATGAAATTGATTGGTCAGGTTTCATAGCCTGAGCATTATGGCAGACACTGAACTTCTATTAGTCCATAAGTAATACAGTAACATTACTTTTTCATACAGTTCAGATGTTTTCTCACCAAAACTACACATTTTTTCATAACATGCATTTCATTCAATTTGATTAAAATTACCAGTATGTCTGATTTAAGGGCCCAATTTGATTCTTCCTTGAAAGAATTTGCTCCTGATGGAAATGCAGAGAACCTGCAAGAGCTAAATTGCACCAAACCATCATGTGTGACTTGATTTCATTTACCTCTATATATATGTTTCAAGTATTCACAAACAAGTTGAATACTACCCGGTATGTTACAGACTTTTTTCTCACAATTTCACTAAGGTCTTATTGTCAGTTTATTTTTCTTTAAAGAGAGGAGATATGGGCAGTTAAACTCATGCCAGACAATTAACACCTACTGGGCAGAGAGTTATAGACCCTCTTTGTCCCTGGTAGTGTTTGAAATTTAAGGCCAGATGGAAAGTCATTGGTACAGAACGGAAATTAAACTCAACTTCTTGTCCTTACAGTGGTTGTATAGAACTGGTGAGTATATAGAAACCTAAAAGCAGTAACATCATTTTGTGTGTGTATTTTTTACCTTTCCCGGTTTTGAACAGAGCCTGTGGACTTTTTATATGTTTTAAGCTTAGAGCTCTTCATTGAGAATAATTCACTTGTTAGTTTGTGTCTTCCATTTCACACTATGACAACAAAAAACAATAATAAACAAATACAACAACTTATTTTTCTTTTTTGGAACATTTGCCAAACATACAGAAACCAAGAACCAAGAATTAAAATGCCTGTGAATAAGAATTAAATAACATAGTGTACCATTTATAGATGTCATTTTGGTTTTACACCATCTTCCAGACTTATTTACGAATATTCATTTTATTGTAAATCAAGATTAAAGTATCATATATACGCATTGTGCAGCCCTTTTAACCTGTAGACATAAAAAGACAATATATAACTCTTCAGGCGGCTTTAATAAAACTTTGGACGGGTATTTATTACATTTCAACAGGTAAAACATTTTGAAATCTATGATCCTTGAAAGTAAATGTGTCTCAGCCTATCATATTTGTTTAGTACGTATTGGATTTTTTTAGCACGATGAACCACATAATGTCCCAAAAGTTGACTGTTTCAGGACATTAAACATATACCTCAGGTGCAAAATTCAGTCTGATGACCTAGATTAATCAGTCACCTGACATTCCATTGGTGTCTTTATCATGTTACCTGTTATCTAATATAAACTAAAAACATCTATGTACCCATACTTGTCATGTTTAAGCCATGAAAGAGGTATTAGGTGTAAAATGTATTCTTTTTGTAGTAAAAATGTATTTGTTTGTTTAAGAGGTATCCAACATGAAATTTCCTTATCAGGCTAAAGATTGCAATTTCTGTTAAACAATTTGCACTTATACACAAAAACACGATTATGATAATGGTTACATAGTCATGTGATAAAATGGAGTTCTCTCTATTGGAATCTAACAGTCAACAACGGGATATGATTGTCTCCTCAAAATAACACTGGGACTCTAAATCAAGTCATATAAAAATCCGCATAATTACACTACTAATTGAGAAACAATTTTGCCATTTAACTTTAACATACCAACTTGCTATAACCCTAGTCTGGACAAAACAAATTACAGCAATATTTAGTGAAAGTGCAATAATTAAGCTATAAAAAGTACGCTATACGTATATGAAAGTTAAGTACAGATATGTTTTCTAAGATGTTCCCTGAAGGGTTATGTAAAGGAATTGATGGTATGCAAGGATACACATGTTACTTTTTCACACTTATATATATCATTACTCACACTATAGGATACATGTTCCTTAATTGGTTACAGTTCACTACAATTCTGGGTTAATGGTTTAAAAACAGTCTTTAGATTTGTCATACAGACTCCTAAACAACTAATATGTCTTCAACATGAGAACCAATGATTCAGCAAACTGGTTGTGTTTCTTAATAGCAAACTCAGGTTGTGTTTATTAATAGCAAACTGGTTGTGTTTCTTCTGTTCTTAATAGCAAACTGGTTGTGTTTCTTAATAGCAAACTGGTTGTTTTTCTTCTGTTCTTAATAGCAAAATGGTTGTGTTTCTTAATAGCAAACTGGTTGTGTTTCTTAATAGCAAACTGGTTGTGTTTCTTAATAGCAAACTGGTTGCTTTTCTTCTGTTCTTAATAGCAAAATGGTTGTGTTTCTTAATAGCAAACTGGTTGTGTTTCTTAATAGCAAACTGGTTGTGTTTCTGAATAGCAAACTGGTTGTGCTGCTTCTGTTCTTAATAACAAACTGGTTGTGTTTCTTCTGTTCTTAATATCAAACTGGTTGTGTTTCTTAATAGCAAACTGGTTGTGTTTCTTAATAGCAAACTGGTTGTTTTTCTTCTGTTCTTAATAGCAAAATGGTTGTGTTTCTTAATAGCAAACTGGTTGTGTTTCTTAATAGCAAACTGATTGTTTTTCTTCTGTTCTTAATAGCAAAATGGTTGTGTTTCTTAATAGCAAACTGGTTGTGTTTATTAATAGCAAACTGGTTGTGTTTATTAATAGCAAACTGGTTGTGTTGCTTCTGTTCTTAAAAACAAACTGGTTGTGTTTCTTAATAGCAAACTGGTTGTGTTGCTTCTGTTCTTAATAACAAACTGGTTGTGTTGCTTCTGTTCTTTCTAACAAACTGGTTGTGTTTCTTCTTTTCTTAATAGCAAACTGGTTGTGTTGCTTCTGTTATTAATAACACACTGGTTCAAGTGTTGCTTCTGTTCTTAATAGCAAACTGGTTGTGTTGCTTCTGTTCTTAATAGCAAACTGGTTGTGTTTCTTCTGTTCTTAATAGCAAACTGGTTGTATTGCTTCTGTTCTTAATAGCAAACTGGTTGTGTTGCTTCTGTTCTTAATAGCAAACTGGTTGTGTTGCTTCTGTTCTTAATAACAAACTGGTTGTGTTGCTTCTGTTCTTAATAGCAAACTGGTTGTGTTTCTTCTGTTCTTAATAGCAACAGATTACTATAGCATTTTTTTTCAGTTCAAAATAACCTATATCCACAAATGTTTTTGTTTTTATCTATAAAGAGTTTGTTACATATTTTACCAACAAAAGTGAACTAAATTGTGAGTGTTTGCAGCATAAGTAATTAACCGTTTGCACCAACATAATTTGATCAGAATCTTTATCAAAACCAAAGGAGACATAATACATTCCTCAAAACTAAAATCTCACCTAATCCTGTGACCCCAGTTGTAAACGACAAAATCTTAACTACAGAGATATCTTCATCATTTATAGACATAATTTTCCATGACTTTATACTACACTTTTTACAAGGCATATTACTATATCATTGTTTATTGTTGAAACTTTACCTACCGATGCAACAAAAGGTTAGATCTGCAGATATAACTAGAAGTATGAATATTATATGAAACTATATTGATCAAATCGTATAAAGAGACTTGAACTTGCATCTCAACAAAACTTAAGGATAGAATAGCAATTGGTGAATGTTTGTTGCAGTATCAAACATATGAACAATTTAAACATAAGCAGAAAATAATATCAGACCTACTATGCTTAGAAAGCTTATCAAATATATCATACAATTAAAACATATACAACAAGAATTATCAAATGTAAAAATATGCTGGAAATAGTATGTGTAATTATCAAAAGCTAAACAACATCATGAATTGGAAAACACTCAAAGAAATTATACAAATTGAAGAAATGTGAAAATAAATATTTACCATTTTCAGTTTTCTCGCCATCCATTTTTAAGCTATTCCTCGTCTATCCAGGCAAAGATTTTTACTAAATGCTTCACTTGGCACAAAGATGGGACGTCGGGACTACTTTTAAACCTTAGATCTGTCCCTATTCCTTTACACTATAGATGTATTACCAATGAAACCTATATCCTTGGGTGTGTCTATTTTTATAGTTATATTCCATGATATATTAATATACTAGTCACCTATTGGTTTTTTGTATGATTCTATAGAAGCAGACAGCGATGTTAAAGAAACAGGTAGCGGTATTGCCTCATTCCACAATCACTTATCAGACAGTGTTTAACCAAGCAGCACATTTTTATTACATATATACGCTGACCTTGCCTAAAGTACGATGAGAACAGCCAGGGAATTTAGCTACCCGTAAGAAACAGACTATAGTGACACTTAGCTAGTATGCAACTATTCGGGTGGAACCATAAACAACCTGTAAAAATAGCAGAGTAATGCTTTAACCCAAGCCTAAACAATCAATTCATTCATCTAAAGGTTTTATTATAAATAAACATGTAACGCTCCAATAGTAAATAGCTATTTTGGACATTTTAAAGAAGGTTTTGATTCAAAATTTGCAATGTGTTTTAAGTGCATATGCACCTGCAAAACTGCATGACCTCAATTAAAGTCCGTCACAATATATGAACATGATAGCTTAATGATTTAGGTGTCTTATCGCAAAATACTCTAAAAAATAACAAACTATTGATTTCTTTCAATTCTATACTATCAGAGGTTTTTTACTGTAACTTTATATAGTATAAGGAACATAATACACTCAGCGAGTTCAGTCGAGACTTCGTCTTAACCATATAAGGAAGTGATCTAGGCATTCTATAATTGTTATCACCAGTGTTTATAAATAGCGCCGAGCTTGATTTTGAACTAAACCACATTACACATTGCTTATTGGTGTTGTGGTTGATGTACACGGATGTCATTGGCTTATGCAATGTAATGATGATTATACAGTATATAAAACTACTCACAACTTAAAGAAAACGTTTAATGAAAAGGTTAACTTACGCTATATCAACCAATTAATAGTTAATAGTTAAAATGAATGACAGGTATTTTTTATTCAACAATGATAAGATTTAAGTAAAGTGCCAGTGTCAGTCCCAATTACATGTAACTGTTAAGTTCTATTTCCCTATAAGACCACCCTTGAAAGGCCCTTCCATCTATAATACCCCTTTATCATGAACCTTTGATCTGCTCTACTTCTTGAGACTCATGAAAAAGACCACCATCAATTAGACCATTTCAAATTCATGATGCACCGGTGGTTCTATTTGTGAAGTTTCAAGGTCTACATTTTGGATTGGTGGATTTATCATTTAGTCCTTCAATAGTAGACTTATTTATATCTATGGTATACTTACTGCTGTTTTGATATACAGTAAATCTACCTATAGCCTAGATCTTATAAAAAACTTGACCATGAGCATACACAAAAATTTACACACAAATACCGCCATAAGGATTTGAACTGACCTGAGGCTTACTATCTCTATCAATGCCTAAAGTACAGGATAGTGGTTGTTTCAATGGGATACATGGTCATCTTACTATCCGTTTGTTAACTTTGTGTGAATGGGTAAAGCTTTTCGGCAAATAACAAGCAGTCGGCAAACAACAGGCAGTTGAAAAATAATAACTATATATACTATAGAGCCTATAACACAGACACACACAAGTTTAAGTTTGTTGTTAAATTCAAGGCAGCTTCTGTAACTTATAATTACAACTATTATTACAGCTTAAGACAATTTCGATGAAGTCTGATTTAAAAAACAATGAGCTGCCGTTATACAGTTTCCTACAGTTTCCGAAGTATCATGTTAATCTCTTTCTCCAAGCTCCTTTATCCTGTGAACTGACCCCTTGACCCCTATAAAATGACCCCAAAGTGTCCTATCAGATTACGTTAAACAGCATCCTTGGTTTGTGAAGCCTTTGGGACTCTCTCCTTGAAAACCAAAGAATTTCAAGTTTGTTACTCATTGGCTGGAAAATTTACAATCATGCAGTGGTTTTACCAAACACAGCCACATATTAGCCAGGGACAAAATACAGTATCAATAAAACTCTCGAACCCCATGAATGTTCAAATAGGTTTTCTATAGGTCCCCATTTAGCGGTATGACTAAATATCTTACCTTATTTGATAAAGATCACTTTTTTCAAAATTAGAGCTGTACCTGAAATCATTAGAAAGACCGCACCCCAATAAAAAATGATACCTATTTAGGATATTTTGAAAAGCAGACTCATAACTGAGCTTTCACTCTTCTAAAAGAAATGCAAATTGCTATGTTTGTTGACATTTTGGTTTTAAGTCGTTGATTGATTGATCAAGAGGACTATGATAGTAACTGCTCAAAGTAAACTGAAACTCTCACTTTGTGTACTTAATTAGATCTCACTGCTAATTTAATTTGGCTGAAAAAGATATTATTTTCTGATACAATGTTTTTCGTAGTATCATAGATTTAGTGAGTTTGAGTTACTATTGTGCCATTAAACAGAATATCTTAATTTGTGTTTGTCTTTACCAAATCAAACCATTTCATCCAGAGTTTACCACAGCATGACTGTGTGCCCTAAGCAATTTATACAGTGTGACCGTTACAACCCCTAATCTTGGGCGGATCTTAATTCTATTTCTCATCCCTGTATGCATGCATTTATCTCACTATAAACATTATAATACACTACGCCCTGACTCAAGTAGAGTTTCACATACATCAATGTTATTTTTCATAATATTCTCAGAAACCAAGCCGGAGTATTTTTAACCAAACACAACTTTTGAGCAATGATGAAAAAATTAAGTAGGCCAGAAGCAAAATTAATGCAAACACATGAGGTCCTTGTATTACAATACAGTACTTCATTTGATTATACTAAGTCTTGATAATTACAATAAATAACTACTGAATTAAAACATTACAAACAGATCCGCCCAGCACTCTTACAAATTAACACCACAACAACTATAAGTCCATAATGCTTTCTTAGGTAGTGTTTATTCATGCAACCTAAATTTATAAACCATTATTTTAAGGACCAGCTTTCATAGGGAGGTCTTATTATTAAAGTGATTACTGAAACTAGAATATCTACTATAGTCAACCATAGTCACATAGTTGTTTACAAACTTTTCCCATTTTGAAATTCCCGTTTGTGTAAATTTGATTGCCTAATTATTCACAAACATTCCCAAATTACTTCACTAGCTGATAACATTCATTGAAGCCAAGAAGTTTTTAAAAAGCTATTTAGGTTAGTCATATGGGTCAGAGTTAATACATTGTAGTACTAAAAGGTTGACTTAAATACTACAATTTGTGAATGTGTATTAATAGCAAGGTCATGAGAGGTAATGTGTGTAAGTGTAGCTCAACGAGTATGAAAAATGGTAACCCTGTCTTGAGTACATGCTTAATGGCTTGGGCCGGTTGCATCATGGTTGTGTCACGGATTGTAAAGTTTTATGCTCACAATGGTGAAAGGTGGACTGGAATTTTGGTTGTGTTGGTTTAAAAATAGAAATGATGTTAGCTTTACAAGGTTTTGAGATAGATTTCGACCTGTGAGAAGTAGTGCATGTACGTTTAATGTAAACAGACAACCTCTAGCTGGGAAGAATTAACTGCAGGCAGAGAATTTCTCCCCAAACATCATTTTCAAGGTGAAACTTCCTCAAAATCCTCAAAACAGCTTAGTGCATGAGAGCTTTTTCAAATATGTTAAACAAGAAATATTTTTTAAGAAGTCTCAGGAATGGCTTTGATGGAGGAATCATTAACACAATTATCTTCCCAAATGTAAAAATTGATTGATGTCTTTAAAATAAAACATCTCAACAAAAATTATCAGACACATCCTTAGGACTGACTGAGGTTGCATTAATTGTACCTGACGAACACTTCCAGTCTTTCAGAATAAAACACCAAAATACATTATCTGCACATCGCTTTTACATTGTACCACCTTTTACATTTATAACGCTTGTGAATGTGTTCAATTTTGCTACTGAATTCAAGGGTAACCATTTCATTGAATCCAAATCTCGGCAGAAAAATGAAAATATGTAAACCGTTGATTATGCTTGCTCACACTGCAAGATATCCCATTTGATGCCTCTTTGTTTGTAAACATGCATTATCCTGTAACCATAAATTATTGTATTCGACTGTTTGCATACAAGATATTTAATATAAATGTTTAAACCTACAGAGCTCTAGAAAACAAAATGCTCGGTTAACTTGCAAATGGGACTGTCAATTATACTAGGTATCAAAAAATGAAAACAAAACTGGTTTAAACATTGCCAGCTCTTAGTACATTCTACTTAAGTTACGTTCTTGTTTAGAATAAGCAAGTACGTACATATCATAATTTTACACAATAGAATATCATTACCAGTGTTATATACCAACCTAGATTTCATCATGCAAGAAATCTGTTTAATACTGCGTACAAGTACAAAAATATTAGTTTCTATTTCAGGTAAACGATTCAGAACACACATGGGTAGCCGAATTAGAACCTAAGGAAGACAAAATGATGTGAAGAGAGGAATAAAGTTATATATGCCAAGCATGAGGGTGAGTCTAGCTTGAGAGTTTGTTACGTCCCATACAATGACTTTTAACTTATCCAAATATCACCTAGTTTCAATCTTTCAGAACAGTCAGAAGTACATTCATTTAAGAACATTATAAAAAATTCGGCTAAAAAATAAAAAGCTTTAATCACATTATTCTTGATACTGGACTCTAAAAGTACACATTGTATCGCAGCGCCACCATACAAAGAAGCTTTCTTCTTTATGGATCATATTTCTAAACATGTTGAATACTTTAAACCTGCACCAGTGATTTATAGCAGCTAATGCATATAGTTTTTTTTATACCTGGCTCTTCAACATGCAAATACAATCCCTTTTGTCAGAAGCTACCTAAGCAAAGCTTAAAAATTGTCATTGTTTAGGCATCAGTGAATAAGCAGTGGTGCGATTGTATTCTGTATGAAAGAAATATGAAAATTGAATTTTTTATTTTATTTTTTAAACGTTTGACTTTTGTCGGTTCTGCATGGTCATTCTTTTTTTCATCCCCGCCACAACGGCCAATGTCCTCTGACTTCGAAGGATTTTCTATCCCAGATTTTATCCATTACATTTATTTTCCTATCTTAATTCTTGACGATGAGCCAGTATTTCCCTTTTTAATGTTCAGTGCTAAACAAGGGAACTACTGGTACCATTTTTATAATGTCTTTGGTATGACGGATCCTTGTCTGGGGATTGAACCCGGGACCTCCCGCACTCGAAGCCAGCACTCTACCACTGGGCTATCGAGGAGGCTGTGATATTCTTGAATCCCATGCATTTTTGTTCATATTATATTGATTGAAACCATGGGAATGGAAATTTGTACAAGAAAAAACAATGCAAGGTTTGAAAAGACAGCTGTCGTAAATGCCTTCTCCTTAGAGAGTCTCAGTTATGATACTTTCAACCAGCTACCCAAATTTTGTGCATATTATTAAATCGTGTCTTCAGCACAAATGTAAGAATTGTGTAGTCTACAAAATGTTAGAATTGTGTAGTCTACAAAATATTAGAATTGTGTAGTCTACAAAATGTTAGAATTGTGTAGTTTACAAAATGTTAGAATTGTGTCGTCTACAAATTGTTAGAATTGTGTAGTCTACAAAATGTTAGAATTGTGTAGTCTACAAAATGTTAGAATTGTGTAGTCTACAAAATGTTAGAATTGTGTAGTCTACAAAATTCCTCTACCACTTTTTAAACACTGAACTAACAATATTTCTTCACTCAATGATTAATACAATGGGGCATACAACCATTTCTCATCTTCATTAACCTGTTATATTTTTTTAAATAGACTTATCTTTAAAAGGCAGAGTAGCTGGATCAAAAAGTCATGAGATTTATCAAGCTGTTAATGATCACAGGACAAGTACATCTTAATTTTTATCACCGAAAAATATTTTTTTAAAAATCACCTACCGTTTCTGCCATTTTGGTTGTAGTTGGAATTTGGCTTGTAACTCTTCAGCTCAGCCATGCTTGTTGAAGTTGTATATGTCTAGTTTCATCCGTACCTGAAACCCAAGAGTAAATATCATCCAGAATAAAGTAAAAAAAATATATTAAAAAATATGTAACGTCAGTCCATCTTACTAGCATTAATTGTTGTGGTTTCAATTATGTTCTTTTCAGTCTGTGAATCACTAGATTGCTGTACCATAATATATGAGCTTAGAAGAACATGACACAAAACTTAAAGCTGTACAATTGGACTCCCATTGAATTTCCCCGACCTCAAGTTTGAACACCAGGGACTTCTAAGGCACATAAACAGGTAAAGTATTATAGGTGATTTATACCGGTAGTACATACATTGGTTTCAGAGTTTATTCTATGATTTTATAAAACCCATTATCATACTACACTTCGCTGCCTTAAATATGCATGTTTTATGTGATATATAGCAGTATAGATGACAATAAAATCCTTGTTGCTAGCTTAGTATAGAAAGCAAAAAATTAATTGCTTCATATGTTAATATTTTATTTTTGTTATGTTTTGGTTAAAGTGGTTTATTGATTGGCTAAGAGGATTAAATTGTAACAGTAACTGCTCAAATGTAACAGAAACGTTCACTTCAGTTTGTATTCAAATATCTCATAGCTTAGTGAATTTTAACTGCTGTTGGTAAAGATGTGTTATTTATCTAATACAATATTTTTCTTAGTATCATAGATTCAAGTGATTTGGAGGAAAAGAGATCCTATACATGTTTATTTTTGATAACAATTCAGTTAAGAATATGTCTAACAATTATAAGTCTTTCAAGTTCACTGAGTTTGATCTGCTGGCGCACTGGTAACACACATCTATCTCTAGCCTATGTGGCCTTGGTTCAATACATAGTATCTGTATGTCAGACCTTGGTTCAATACATAGTATCTGTATGTCAGACCTTGGTTCAATACATAGTATCTGTATGTCAGACCTTGGTTCAA
>ENA-OREC01001431-OREC01001431.1-marine-metagenome-genome-assembly--contig:-NODE-1431-length-12079-cov-13.472255_pt1 | contig 12079 bp, 8 predicted proteins | sample MGYA00248626_ERZ508543 | MGnify/ENA primary metagenome ERZ508543 (study PRJEB26211, sample SAMN05518279) | marine metagenome | isolation source: Puget Sound, Washington, USA | host: Bankia setacea... | reverse complement strand
TTATTCACTTCTGAAATTAGTTTGTGGAGACCCAGCATCGACTCCGCCATATCCGAACGAGTGCGTGAGGGAAAGCCATGTATATTGTTTACAACAAAATGATTGTATCTTGTAAGCTGTACCAAAATGTATTGAATGTGTATCTGAAAACAACACACACAACATTGTTTAATATTACATCGTCATTAACGCCATGTTTTAACGCCATGACATACGTTTTACACATGTAACCATCTATACTTATTTGATATAACATCATCAAAGACTACTGTTGTTTCCTAGAGTCACCTCATCCTCAGTGTACACTACTGGGTACTATAGCGAAACTCTACTTGGGTTAGTAACAACGTGGCCATTTATTGTCAAAGAGAGAGCGTGATTTGTACCGACATCAATTATAGAAACTTATGACACAATGAAAAGCATCGACCACGTTTAACCAATGAGCATTAGCAATGGTATGTTATATATTCTAACATGATCCGCTTTTTTGTTTATATACACAAAGAACAAAACTACCGTTGTTAATTAGCCGATATACAACGGTACTATTTCTGACTGTTCTATCATCTTAATAGCGGAAGTAAACCGGGTATCTGCGTGTGCTAAAAGTAACAACCTTTTTAATTCGTTGTTTATCATGTTAAACGAAATACCATCATATATCGGCTCATTAACAACGGTTTGGAGTTCTGATGCGTAGGAATTAACCACGCAGACTGGAGGCCTAATGGGCCAATATACAACAGTTATTCATAATTTATTTCATAATTTAACTCGTACCCATATTACTACAAGTTACTTAATACTCACGCTCAAGACCAATCATTATACACGTGTAATTCGTCAATGTGTATGACTGGTTTGGTAATTATCCATTGGTTAACGCTGCTGATTTGTGATATTTCGTTCAAAGCTAGTCAAGCGGCTAAAACAGCATCATGCGTTCTATGTTCGTGTTTTAAAGAGACGAATGACATTAACAGATGCTCTTTCATCGTTGTTTTTGCTCTTTAAATTGTTTCAGAGAAACCAATTTAGCTATCGACCAAAACTTGGAGTGAAATCAGAAAAGACTGTGCACGTAATTACAGCAATTGTACATAAAACAACAACACGAGTGTAGTATTGATCCTGTGTCGCTCACCTTAGCACAATAAACATATCGCGGGAGAACCGTCTGGAAAAAAAACATGTTTATACTATGCCATAACTGTGTTTAAACATGGCAATTTTCAAGTCAATTCAGTTGAATTCAAACAACTGTATACATGACAGACGATCGGCGATCTTAACGATATTAAACCTCTGGTAATTATTAAATTGCATCGCATATCAGTCAGTACAGTTGCTGGGTTGTTACACTAATTGTTCCCCTCTTCACTTCCACTTCAAATAGCCCGACTTTGTTTTTTCTGATGTGTATACATGTATTATGTATGTTTGAGATTGTGTTTTTGACATGGAGGAAACAAACTCGTATACATCGAATTGATCTATCGAATTTGATCTAACGTTAGAAATATTGGCTCCCACAACCATATTACACCGTCGGTCAAACAAAATGGAACCATATATGTAAGCTTTGTGGGCGCGCTACACCAGGTTAAAGACTTCACATACGACGAGAAGGAACTTATCTAAACAACAGTCAATCCGCCAGATGAATCTGAAACAGACACGCCTCATTCACTTCACGTACATACAGCACATACTTACTTGAGACATTTTGTCAGCAGACTTCATGATATGTATATGACAGGCCAACCAACTATATACCAGGTATCATTAGTGCTTTAGTTTGTACTGAAATTTCAGTATCCGAGGGAAAGGTTTGCGTTACATCATTAACCTTACTATGGCGAACACTTAACAATAAGAACAAGAAAAACATTGATGCAATGCATCAAAGGTCACCGTTAAAGAAATTTGAAGTGAAAAGTGATAATACTGTTAAATTGTGTTTGAGCAATTTAAAATTTAGGCTTCAAAATACAATCTCGATGATTCCAAATTTGAAGTTTATGACATTAAACCTGTTTCTTCCATCACCTAATGTGTCTCTATTAAATCACTGTAAACACTATTATAGATGATGAGAGTAAGAGCTTTTATACTGGCCACTATTAAAAGATTGACGTTGGCCACCGTCTGACCTATTTCTACGGGTGTAATTTCCTGTGTGAAAAAGATACGTATACAAAAAATATTGCTAGAGTTAGGACAATGTTGCAGAAGGAAATATATACTTATGGACGATCGTTTTGCCTGTAAAAATTAAACCTTTTTAGGCATGTTAAGAAACACGCTTTCCCTCTTATTTCATCATTTCTTCTCTCTATAAGTGTGTGCTGCAATCACATTGATATTTCCACTTCATAACTAATTGTTATCAAAAGAATTATCTTAAAAAGAAGGGCCCTTGCTGCGAAATATGAACATGCTGTAGTACAATATCAAAGCCCAAAAATAGGAGTTTACGGTCCGTATCAGGTCAACGATTACATCAGCAAGGATGTCGACAAAGAGATTTATTGTTTAGATAATTCTCAAACGTTTATCCCGTTGATTTGATGACACCTATTACATGGGGGTGTCATTTTGATCATGTATAGCCTCATTTCAATCAACTGGCACGTGTCAGTTTCTCAGAACAATTACACTTCTAAAAAAGGTTTCTGATGCAGTCACGGTTTCATGTCTTTGATGTTAATACAAACTGTTAAGTTAAAGTTAGAATCAGACATGTCTGTAGAAAAAAGAGACTTGTGAAATTTGGATTACTTACAAGGAATTTGATAATAATCGGTGTTTAGCAGTTTGACGGGGATTCTTATCAACCGTGTTTACACGCTTTTAGGCAAAATTTTGATCACGTGCACCTCTATTGTATTTACTATTTAGGACGACTTTATAACAAATAAATTTCATATTAACATGCTATGGATTAATGTGTGCTTACACATGTTGGATGTTTACGATAAGATAAGTTTCAGACAGATTTAATTAAAGCGTTGGTGTAGTGGACACGCCTAACTGATTGACACTGTGCTTGATTATTGTAGTTACTCGTATTTTAACCACTGTTACACAAGTACACGGTCAGTATGCTTACGTTATAAATATAGATACATGCTATGGTATAATATGATATTTAAAAACAAGCTCACACTTTGAATACAAGTAGGTGATAATGCAAAAACAGTTCAAGGGGACTCCTGCCTCCCTACCCTTTACCTTCTCCAGTTGTGCATATCAGCAAAAAAGCACACGATGGTCCATATAAATTTGGATAACGAGCTCTTGTTTGAGGAAGCTGCTGGAAGGATATATATATAGTGTATATTGTATTTTCACCTCAAATAATGATATTATATTTGATGTCACAGCTAAAGATATATACATGTGACAGAGTCATTTTTGATTAATAAATTGGTTGCGTTATATTTTGGTTATTGGAACACATTTCGTGAAATTGATTTTTCCTTTTGGTAAGTTTATTTATTAAGAGCGGAATAACAACGAATGTTCGGCAGGTACAATATTGCTTTTCCAATAAAGAGACCTGTAACACTTGCTAGATTGATTTTTGGAAAGTTGTAATACATTTAGAAAGGTTAGTAATGGTGTTTCATTGTTTCTTGGCTGTATGCTTGTTTGTATTTTCGACAGACGCGGCTGCTCCGATTTATTTCTATTGTTTATTTCGGTCTTTTGAGTGTGGCGCGCTTTTCTGTAAAATCCAAGATGGCAGTTACTTTTCTAATCAAACTATTAACTCTATATAACATATCTGCATGAATCTTATGCACTTTCTAATTTTATTACAGAAGGTTGCCAGATTTTATAACAGCACCAGTATGAAAAAGTAACAGTTAGTTCCATAGACTTGGTAAGTGATGTGTTGTGTGTAAATGTACATGTATATGTTTATGTTGTAAATGTATATTGTTTTTAGATATTAGCAACCACTGGAGTCATATTTATCTATATTCTATGTAATTGTTGTAATTGTATTTTATATATGTTTAACGTTACAGGATTCAGCCTCTTGTATATTGTTATTATACTTATTATCGTTTTCTTGTGTCTTTTCAGACTGTGATGAGGTTGGTGTTAGTATTCATTTATTAAACAACTGATATTGGAAATTGGCTTTGTGGTTTTAAATGCTGACACTTCCACATATACTAACACCCCACCGTACTACATACACATACCAAACTAGCTTCTAAAAAAGCAAAATCTAGAGCATACTTGCATTTTACAAGAATCTTATACAAGTCGAGAAGTTGGAAGAGATTTATTCTATTTGTCAGGGGAGATCATTGCGTAGGATATTGGGATATAGGTTGAACATGAAAGTTTTTTAGAGTTGGAATAATGCTGTGGTAGGGAAGACAATCCAATGGATAACCAATATAATCTGATTATAGGATTATAAGAAAAATAGCATAAAAACTGTCGATCTGTGAGAGTGGAGCTTACGTAGCAATTAAACTGCACCTGGGTCTTACTGATTCTGACCAAATATCAAATTATACATAGAAAGGATAATACTTTTTTCAAGTACAGTGATTTTATGAAAGAGAACAATATTCTTCTCGGACAAAATGTTACGAATAGGCGCGATGTCGAATCGGATGTGCATGTGCAGGGAACCTGATGATAAACGTTCATTGAAACAGCCTTGTAAAACAACAAGTAGTCTGGAGTTCCTTCCCCTTTCACTATGTTGTCAATACTGTTGAAAATATCAGTACGCAGGGAACCAGACTAAACAACATTTCATATTTTAATATTTTAAATATGAACAGTAAAGAGTCTGGATGAGTCTTTCTATCTCGTCAAGATTCGTACACACAAGTTAGCAACATGACGGATCAAAATGACGTGCATCTATTTTTTAAGGAAATTAAGTTTAAACTTACATTTCTTTTTCGGAATTATCGAAATAACATGAATGAAGCAATCAATTTAAATATTTCTGCAAATTCTAGTTCAACACGAAGCCTTCGAACACAATATTTTAAAACAGGGAAAAAGTATATAAAATTGAGACGCGGAAATTACAATTTCAGAAACCAAGAACACAAACAAAGGAGACAACTTGAATACATAAACTGGTCGAGTTTTAGCATTGATTTGCAACAGTTTCACGATTATTGATAAGAGGTTTGTCACATCATGTGTATGAACTGTATAAACTGGAAAAATACAACTTCAATATTTCAAACTATCGCCAACACACAAGATCAGGTAGGTACTAGTTTGAGTATATTTGTCAGTGTCTTCACCATTAAAAGGTCTATGGGTGCGAGCGTAGCGAGAGCCCGTGAATTAGTAATGGTGAAGATACTGAACAAATGTATTCTAAGCATCTGAGTGTATAAGCTATTTTTTGGACAGACAGGGCAATATTTTAAATACACCGCACTATTTCCATACACTGGTATATAGGCTGTCTTTATAAAATAGAAATTCTTTTTTTGTTAAATAAGTGGGCGAACTATTAGGTTAGACACTAATATAGGTTGGACTGACATCGTGATATAACATTTACACATACCTTAATATTACATGTATTTAACATGAATAATGGAAATAAAAAACTTAATAAAAAGGGCACTACGTACTTTGCTAAAACGTTCACGTCATTGGATACAACTCCATACCCAGTTCCTATTGGTTGAACGTGTTGTGCTTGATGATGAATTGTATTGTTCAAGTCACGAACTAAGTTTCTTGTTCTTCTTAAAAACAAAAATCCAAAAATTCAACCTCATGCCTCTCAGATACATACATTAAATCACATACTGTCCTAAAGTTGTAAAGTGTCTGTAGGTCCTGATTCGATGGAGATATTGTAAAGAAGTTGATGCTTGAAATTGGACGCTTCGTTTTGTTCTACATCCAAAATAACATACAACTTCCCCTCTAATTGGTTAACTAAATAACAAGGTCGTTTTGTTCATAAGACAAAAGTATACAATAACACGTGGCAGAAATCCGGTGATTGATTTTCTTTTAGATAATCCTCAAAGGTAAGTCAGATTTCTTCCATTTTATTTTGAAATAGGACACAAAAAACGTGTTATATTACATACTCGTTTACGTAATGTTGGTAGTAACATTGACTATGATCTTTCCCGAGTAAATCTGAAAGCAGATCCTTCGCGTGTCTGCGGAAAACGCATTTCACTTTTTCTTTAAATGTCCGATTTATAATATGTGTCGTTTAGAAATGGAAAATACAATGCGAATAATTTCTATCCCTATATCCCTTAATTTGCTATTAAATGGAAGTAATACGTTAACACACGAAGAGAACACTCCTATATGTTAAATGTACAAAGGTTTATTTTTAATATGAAACGTTTCGTTTGATATTAAATGTATGTTTCAGTTTGCAAACACCTACTTTTAAACATACATATTTATACATTAGGACTAGGTAATGTGGTCGGGCTTCTTTTTTTACTCATCTCTCCGTTTGTCTTCTTTCCTTTACATAAACCTTTTAGCTCTATATTATAAATAACAATTTAAAGAAATGTATTGAAATAATCACTTTTTTTTTATTAAATTCGTGAATAATCTAGCAATGTTTAGAAATTGTTTCTCAAAAAGTATATATATATATTGCTGCCATTTAAATATGTGTATATACCTGTTGGGGAACTGGCTTTACATAAGTTGTTATAACTTTCTGCCCAATCCATTGTGTATTCTACGCAATAAATATGTTTAAACTAAAACGTAAACTTGCCTTTCATTTTGACAACAGCTACAAAATGGATGCGCAGATAACACCAGTTTGTGCGTTGCTAGTATGTAAGTACGATGTGTTGACACACACTTTCTTTGCTACTATTTCTGACTTCAGTTCAGACAACAAGTAAATTAGTGCTACAGTATTCCCTTATTCCTAAAATTACTCACACATTACCAATACTATGTCGCTTGCTTAACTTACCATTAGCTATGAGAAATAACCATTGCCAAAAATGCAATATACATTTAAATAGAGTCAATGGTTTTCTTGTTTAGTGTCAGATACTGTCTTCAGATTCTGTAATTTTGATTTTTTTGAAAATGTTTTTTAATTCCGCAAAGCTTTGGTGTCTCAAAACGTTCCCGCCAAAAAAGCACAAGCATTGTGTCGGAAGGATCAACAGCCAGTCAGTGAGGGGTGTTTTATAAATGGACGAACGTCAAAGAGTTCTATCTGCTATTCTATTAAAAACACACTCGAAACCCTTCCGCTTTTACCCTTCGATCATTATTTGACAGGGTTATCACTTTATATAATTATGCGACCGTTTAATAAATCATTGTCTGAAACCAATTTAGAGGTGAAACTGTTTACTTTGAAACGAACTTTATGTGCTGTGATATTTCTCTCTCTTCAGATGCCATTGCGATGAGCACAGTGGAAGTCGACGGTAAGTTGAATGCTATCGTTTGCTGTACGCCTTTTGGATTAGAACAGACCTCTTTGTTAAACAATGTTCTATTTCCTGTCATCATGGCTCCCAATCGATAAGAAATTCTTGTAAATTAAACACCTATACACATATGACTATACTACTTTTATGTTGACAAAATCCGTTTTGTTTAGAACTCAGATTATTCATAAGTCAGCTTTCTTGTAGCCAGATTGATGTTGTTTTATTAATGACCTTTGCTAAAGTTGCGGATCAAATCTATAACATGTTTAATCATTTGTTTTCTAGCCCGCTGTAAACCGAATTCGTGTGCTAACGGTGGAGTGTGTTTGAGCGTGGAAGGCAGTAGTATTGACTTCCTTTGTATGTGTCCATATGGATATGCTGGGTTGTACTGCGAGAAAAGTGGTACGTTGTACTTGGTTATGCTTAAAACGCAAACAACTCCTTTAGCTTTTTACTGGATGATAATTTGCTTCCTGCATTTGGCTAAAGCCCTTCAACGATTGGCTAGTATAATTAAGATATAATGGTAACTGCTCAAGTGTAAACAGGTACATTTACTTAACATTCAATTATAAAAGTATGATCGTTTGTTTTACAATCTATTTCTTAGTATTATAGATTTATTTTTAACTTTGAGGAGCAGTATATTTAAAAGAAATTAGGCTGCTCTCTTGAGAATGTGATATCTTAATGTTTGCATTGTTTAGGTTGTGTAGGGAACCCTTGTAGAAACAATGGTCAATGTGTGGTTCGAATATATGATGACTATGTCTGTATGTGTCCTCCAGGCTTCAGTGGAAAACAATGTGAACAAGGCTAGTGTATACTCAGTTATCTTACAATGATTGCCAAAGAAGCAATTTTAAAGCATACTTAATTGACGTTCGAATCCTTTCCTGTAATCAACCAGTACTGAAAAATGAGGTTGAAGTTTCTTGCTCAAGGAAACCACGGAATCCTAAGGCGTTGGTGGCTTTAAACTAATGACTTACAGGCATCCATATTTAGGAGTCAGAAGAATTAGCTACTGCGCCACTTTCTGAACAAGGTTGTGTCTTAAAGTGTCAACATCGTAAAATACATCGAAGTTAACTTAATTTTATATTGATGGGTTGTTTTAGTCAGTTAAAAAGACACATTTTAAAAAGTTTTTCATTGATATTGTATTGATCAGTTCCCTGTATACATTTAGTTCTCATTTAAACTGGTTTTGAATTGATGTTTTATGTTTTATTTCTTTAACATATTTTAAATTTTAAAGTTGAGTGTGTACATGATTGTAACTTTAAGACCCTTGTTTCATACGTCAGTGCTCTACAAACTGAGATATTCAAAATGTCCCAGCATACTTCATGGTCGTTAGTGTAAAACAATTTATTTTCGGGCATAAGCTTTCTTGTGGTTTAACAAAATGACATTTTCCAAGTCATTCATGATAGTGTCCAGGACCAATATGCTCCAAATTCGGCTGCATTGATAAATTACATATATTTAGATACTTTTATCACTTCTATACAGGTAAATCAATACCCCAATTGTTTGTATATATTTTTCAGTCGACAGAACACCTAAGAGAGGCTCATTCTAACTGCAGGGTCGTAAGAGTTTTTCTGCTAAACCACCTGCCTTCTACAACAACCTGCAAACATGAGTATCCTTACATCTATATGACATGCATTGATGGATCATTTAATAAATTATAGAACGCATGTGTGTCTTCTCTTAAAACATCGCTATTAATAACTTCTCTTCTGCATCTGAAGAAATTCACTGGTGGAAACTGATTACACTTTTACATGAATGAATACAAACTCTTTTTAATTGACATTTAAAACAAGTAAATTAACTAGAGTTAACCTTTAAACTAGATCATTAACATAAGCACATATGAAAAATTGAGAAAATATAAGTACAAATAAAAGGAACGTAATCTAAAACTGATAGTGGAACAGAAGTATATATCCCCGGCAACTCTGGACCAACCAATTTTTTTTTTTGGCGATTTTTCCAATGTTTCTGAAATGATTGTTTTCGTATGCAGATGTATGAGAGAATGTTGTGTTGGTTTTCATTCAAACTCAACACAGATTCCGTCTTAAAAAAAGCGTCATGACTGAAATAAAGATAAATGAAATGGGTCAAATAGCGAGATTTGTGTGTTACATTTGTATTTATTGAAAGGTTCATATGTATTTGATTAACGCCTGCCTCGCCAATGTTTATATTTCCTGCCCGTGACCCAGTAGAAATTACTTCAATTCAAAATCTTTATTTATTGATGGTGACCCAGTAAGTTCACAACTTATCTTCCCTGTGGCCATCCAAACATGTGATCAAACAATTACAACAATTGTTCATACATAAATACAAAACAACACAGGTTCATCGGACAAACACAGGCAAACACAACTTACACTTTCATACAAAAAACATATCCATAAACACTCATACTTAACATATACAATGTATATACAAACATGTATATTCACCACACTCTATCATTAATGAATAAAAAGGAACAATGCATAGTTAATAATAAACATGTAGAACAGGAACGCAGTTAGACTGAGTATGGTAATTATAAATATAGCGATTTAATATGTATAGAAAACATGCTTTTTTAACATTGATTTAAATGTGTTCACAGTTATAGCAGACTTCATATGTTCTGGGATATTATTCCAAATTGGTGTACTAAGTGACTGTAGGGTTAGGTTGAAATAATATGACTTCTTATTTGGTTGGGCTAAGTGACATCGGGATTCAGAGCGTAATTCGTAACGACTAAAAAGTAGTAGTAGTGTTAAATAATTAGGGGCTAAATCATTATGTATTTTAAAAACCAGTAACGCTACATGATAAGTACTACGGGATTGTAAAGGTAACCAATTTAACTCATTGAATAATGGGTTAGAAGGATGATCCCATGATTTATCTAAGATCATACGAGCAGTTCATTTGTGTATGTTGGCTATTTTTATAAGTTTACGTTTAGGTGCAAATTGCCATAGTATAATTCCGTAATCAATGATAGGAAGAATATAAGAGTTGTAATACAACTTTCTCATCTCGAGTTATGTACAGTTTAATTCTACGAAGAAGTAATACTTTGTTAGTTAGCTTTTTATGAATATTATCGACATGAAACGACCATTTTAAGCTGTTATCTAAATTTACACCTAAGAGTTTATATTGCTTTACACATTCAATTTTATAGTCACCTATTGTCAAGTGCAAGTCTCTAGATTTGCTTAGTTTATGTGAGGACCCTACCAACATACATTTAGTTTTTTGGGGCATTAAGTCTAAGCTTCTTTAATGTTAAAAAAATAACAATTTAAACGTCTAACATTTTTTTCTCTTTTAATGTTTCTTATGACTGTTTGTAACTGTGAATATTTGGTCTTTATAGTGAGATGTCTAATTTGCATAGCTGTACTGGACATAATCGTTCACAACACAATTTCCAAAGATTGTTCAGGAACTACCGCTTGGTTGTTGAAATCGCCGACATTGTTGAAATCGGTGACGTTGTTAAAATCGCTGATGTTGTTGAAATCACCCACAACTTTTGACAGTTCTTCAATTGGCATAGAGAACCCTGCTGCCCGAGCCCTGCGTGCTGTCTCGAGTATCTCATCGTCTCGTTCATATGTCACTGGTTGACCACGATGCACTTGCTTTATATGCTTACGTGTGTTGTTACTGGTCGAACAGCGGAACGAGCAATACGCGCATTTGTACGGCTTGAAACCTTTGAGCTGATGTTGAACTTTTACGTGTTCGGTGAGCTTCTGTTTGGTTTTTGTTTGGTAGTTACACTGAGTACAAGAGAAGACTTTATCAGAGTGGAACCATTGCTTGTGTGTGCGTAGGGTGCTACTAGAGGAGAGGGACTTGCTACAGATGTTACACACAAAGTCGTGCATTCCTGTATGTATGTTAAGATGGGTCCTGTATCGATACTGTAGAATAGAAGTAAATGGACAGTAGGGACACTTGAATTCCTTACGATTGTCTCCGTCTGCTCGAACCTTGTGCACTTGGAACAGATGAGCTGCAAAATATGATCACAATGGTACATTATTAGGATCTTACGTGAGTTGGCATTTTATATTAACTTTGATCAAACAAGTTAAAAATTGAAGTTATTGAGAGAGGGCATTATTTAGATTTCGGTTTCGGTTTTAACATAACTATCAATCTTCCACCAGGCTTAGCTTAGTTCTATTGTGAATTAAAGCTCGAATCACTTCCTGGAACCAACCAGTACTTAGCAATTATGGTAAAGTTACTTGAGGAAACAACAGGAGCCTTTGATCGGGTATCAAACTCACAACTCACTGTATTGCAAACTTAAAAAATGTTCTTTAGATGAGTTTGACAAAATATGATGAATATGTAATTGTTCCATTTGAGCAAAAGTCCACCTTTAAGGACTTGTATAAAGTCTTAACCCCTTAATTAAATTCAACAGACCACCTTTAAGGACTTGTATAAAGTCTTAACCCCTTAATTTAATTCAACAGTCCACCTTTAAGGACTTGTATAAAGTCTTAACCCCTTAATTAAATTCAACAGTCCACCTTTAAGGACTTGAATAAAGTCTTAACCCCTTAATTAAA
>ENA-OREC01001430-OREC01001430.1-marine-metagenome-genome-assembly--contig:-NODE-1430-length-12080-cov-14.072898_pt1 | contig 12080 bp, 6 predicted proteins | sample MGYA00248626_ERZ508543 | MGnify/ENA primary metagenome ERZ508543 (study PRJEB26211, sample SAMN05518279) | marine metagenome | isolation source: Puget Sound, Washington, USA | host: Bankia setacea... | reverse complement strand
CACACACACACACACACACACACACACACACACACACACACACACACACACACACACACACACACACACACACACGTGTTGGTAAGGTACAGTATGCATTAGTGAGCATGCAATATTTAGATATACATGTACTATGGTTTCCCTAATTTTTTCAGTATTTGTAATGTTTCTGTATTCCATGTTCATCCAGAATCCGTTTTATTCAATTCATATCAGACACACCAACCAATCAATTCATATCAGACACACAAACCAATCAATTTAGCATAAACACACAACATAAGGCAAAACACAAATTCCTGAAACTTTTTTTATTTCTTCCCATTTGGGCAAGGTTGTTTTTATTATTAACCATCTTTGAACATAAGATTATCAAATGAGTTTACAAACCCCTTTATACAATAACAAAGAATTGTAGAGAATGTTCCACTGTGTATACAACTAGTTTAAATAACTAGGATTACAAATAAGACACATACATTGTACTTATATTTCACAGTTTATTAAAAAAGTATTTCTAGTTAAAAATAATCAACTTCTAAGTAAAAAGTACCATTTATGCGTATTTCAGAAACATTACTTTTACATGTGAATTTCTATTTCATATACACGCTTTTATAAACAGCTGTATTTCCATCCGATTTTCAAATTTCTACACTTAAAATACATAGTTAAAAAAAGATTTTGTACTTATTAAATAATAATTAATTGCTATGTAAAAATTACAAATTACGTGTTTATTAGAAACCTTACATTTAGTTTCGAAGACAATATACATGTATTTATAAAAAGTGAAGTTTCAATCCTATTTTCAAATTTCTACACCAGATGTAACATTACATTTTCAAGATATATTTAAATTAGTTTTCGATATTTCATACATGCCTTTCCACATAAATCCTACACCCCTTTAATATTCAATAGAAATAATCAGAACATACTAAATATATTTAATATCTGAGAAGGTACAAGGTTCATAACTCTAAATATTATAATAAAGGATGGTTTTAAATACAAGTTATTTAGTGTGAAGATTAAAATTGCGTAACTCTGAACAAATGAGTATATGCGTTTCCATGTATCTCAGGCCAAGAAGGCTGCCGGTGAAAACCAAAAGAAGCCCGCAAAGTCAGTAAAGAAATATTTAATGTTTCTGTCAAAGCACTTCTTTAAATATTTCTGTATTAGTTTCCCAAATGAAATGGTCAGATTTTGTATCATTTTGACATTGGTCCATGACATAGTTCATTGAAAAATAACAACTATCTCACTTATCATTTGTGAATCAACAAGATGGGGCATACAAAACTAAAAACAGATTTTAAAATATCAATCCTAATAAAAATCTTACTTTTTACCAAACACTAATGTAAAAAACCTACATGACATATGAGAGTAGATGGCAGCTTGTTTTATTTGAGACAAAATCAATCAAACTTTATACAATTAAAATAAAAAAAAGGTTCTTTTACAGATGATATTAAAAATGCCAGAAGTCAGGTGGAGAAAAGCATGAATTGTTTAAACGCCCATATGACAATGCATAAGTCTAAACCATATTGTAAGTGAATTAACGCCCAGTTTGGAGGCTCCATATAGCACTGTTGTAACGTCTTATTTCATAGAGAATTAGAGATACCACTGTATTGCGGTATTCCTCAATCTGTTATCATAAAGTATCAAGTATATAGCGTTTCTCATTGTCATACACCAAAAATAGACAAAAAGACAATACACAATAAAGCAAGAGAAGATTTTTAAAGAACACATACACGTCTAGCGAGATCATGATTAGAACATATATAAGCAAAGAATACGCTTGTGCCATAGCTGCAGATCTAATGTATTTTGTTCATCTGCAAAAAATACAATCATTTGATATTTCTCCAGTTATTATTACATATACAACAACACAAATATGAACAGAGTTTGCTAAGAACACATTTACATTTCTTATACTACATGTTATGAATGATTCCTTCCTTGTAAATCTCATATTTCCAAATGTTATGAGTAATTCCTACCTCAGCAAAGTCTCATATTTCTAAGTACAGTAAAGTTTTGCTATCAAGACCACTCAATAATAAGACCAACTGGCTACTAAAACCACCTTATTTCCAGCCCAAACAAGTCTTGTTTCGATGTATTTGGTTCTCACTATTAAGACCAACTCACTATTAAGACCAACTCACTATGACAGAGAGAGAAATATATTTTTTGTCAATATAGGCATAGAAATTGACCATCAACAGAAAGAAACTTTACCAGGGATTATAAAACAATACTATGACACTAAGACAAAGCTAAAATTAACTTAACTAAAAATGCCAGATAAAACAAATTTACAACAACTAAAAACAAAACTTAAAATATAACAAGAACAAAAATAACAATAAATCTGAATTCCCTCAACACTGACCCCTGTTTGTAGCCCCAGATTCACATTTCAATATAACATTGACCTCATTGAACAAATTCTCACACCTTAAATGTACAATTCTTCTAGTTTAAAAAATCTTCATTTGAGCCAAGAATGCGTTTAATCATCAAAATATTAAACACAAAAAAAGTGTTAAGTTTGGTGTCAGTTCAAAAATACATTATCTAAAGAAGACACAGCTAAAACAAGAGAAAAAATAAGAGGGAATAAAAGGGGGAGGGGATAAAAAGGGCCAGCAATTATATTGCCATGTAAGGAATGTGTACTAATGTATTAACACTCTATGCACTATATACAATGTTTACACTATACACACAATGTCATGAACGAAACATCAGCAAATTGCAGATCGCCCCCATTAACTTCTATCGTAAAATACAGTGTCACCTCTCAATCAATCCATATCTCTGTTGTCCAACCATTTATGTTCATCAGTTTTATTTTTCTTCATTTTCTGCTTTGCGTAAATTATATAAACACACGTAACTAATTACTGAAACAATAAACCGTTGTGTTATTTTGTGAAACCCATAAGAAAATATAATTCTGTTTAATAAAATATTGAGAGTTTATTTTTGTTTATTTAACTCATGATTTCTAGATTTGTAGAAGATGGTATAACCAGGGGTTTACTGTATCTGTACATACTGTACATAGCAACATAAACTCATACATATCAAAACTCTGTCAATCAAATACATAGTATAACGGTAATTCAAATAACATACACAAATGTATTTTTCAGATTTAACTGGTTTAGCTATTGATAATAATTATGTGACAAAAATAAAGACAATTGCGAGATATAAATAAATTGCATACAAGAAAAGTTTGCATATCAGGGTTCTTGGTGTATATTTGTCTACAATATAATATTCAATCTGTTGTTTTTTAAAGTATTTTTATAGTGTTTAAAATAATACAGTAAAAGCTCTTGTCAGATATGCAACATTTTTTAAAAGGCCTGTATAAATGAAGACAAACATTATCAAGTTTAAGTCGAAGCTACACTCTCATAATTATATCAACAAATTGTACAGTCATAAAATAAACAAAAACTTGATGCTTAAATGTAAAGTGTAGCAGTTCTCGGACGGAAAGGTCCGAAATACTAAAATCTTATTCACACTTTAAAATCGGATCGCATTCCTGTCATGTTTGTTTCTGTTTCACATTGACTATACTATTTATGCAAACTATGTTTCAATATAAACAACAATATTTAACAAGAGATATAGAACTCATAATAAAATATAGAGTGATTTGGATACCTTCGGATCTGACAGAAATTTTGTTAAGAACGTTTACAGGTGAGGTTAAAGTATTACAGTCATATATTAACAAGTAAATAAAACACAGTTTGCTTCCTTCTTTGTGTATAGGAGACAATAACAGGACCGTTTTAGAATGCAGCATAATTGTTTTAATTTTTCTCATGATCAATTTAAAATAAACTTTTCTCATGATCAATTAAAAATAAACTTAAGTACCAACCAAATAATTAAACGTATCAATATTTGTTAAAAAATTCTACTCCACAAACAAAAATTAAAATGTTTGATGTCAAAACTATATAGCTATATTAATTCGAGCATGTTGGGGACTGGTTGTGAACATGTTTCAATATTTCATGACAATACTATATACAATTAACGTAGGTACAAATGATAATTCTACAAATCTTATCTACATGGTTAATTATATCACAAATATGGCTTTTGTAAGTCAGCACTAAACAGTAGAAGAACTTCCCTCCAGTATTTCCCCTTGGCTAAATCCATCTACCAGGTCTGCCATCTTCATCTATGTTCTAGTAACAGCAGACGTGAGTTTAGCCAACTAAAAACGTCCAACAGCACTTTAAATGACAGTTCTAAGTTCTAAGTCATGAATTAACAAAATCGCCATCATCCTCTCCCCCCACATATCGTACATAACTAGATTGCAACATAATCTGATTTGATCATTGCAAACAGAAAAGAAATCTAGCACTTTAATTATTTCATTATTTTGGCAGACGCAATGTGTTCCATTGAAGTTATTACATCACCTTTTTTGAAGCTTGGTTAGAAATGGCCAGCGACTTTAAAATACTAGATTCAAACAATAGTAGCGTGGAAAAAAATGTTTGTTTTTGTTAAAACATTTCATTTCTTGATACATGCTATTTCTGATTTTCAAAGTGTAACCATTTTTCTTGCAAGTACTGTTCTGTCGACTATTAAAACAAAATTTGGCCCAATGTGATTATCTGTCTCACATTGTAGTGGCTGTAGTGGCTGTAGCGGGAAACTAAGGTTGACGGAACAAAAGCACTCATTTTTAAGCTTGGTAACTAATTGCACAATGTGAACTTTTTCCGCACAGATCACAAACTTAGAAGTCCATTGTCTTTGTAAGTGTCTATTGCTGCACCAATCAATTCTTTGGCCCCTTTTACTTCAAGCCACCATGATCTGAAAGACAAGAAACACAACATTTAATACCTATGTTCATTTATTTTCCCCCACCCTCTCGCCAATACGGTTGAATTTATATCACCAATATGTATACTATTTTCTAGCAAAGCATACACAAAATAACAATAATATAATATTAATAATATAGAAAATTGAATACATTTGGGATGACTTGAAAAAAATATGATAACAAGCAAATATGCAAATGGCATCAACATAAGAAATACCATCATAGAAATGTGAATTTTTGATTTTTGACCCTTTTCCTGATTATCAATAAATTGAATGTACATGTTGTTGGGAGGTTACACTTTTACATGGTGCAGATAAAAGATGTCAACAGATGCCAAACTTTACACTCTGTGAACCCCTGACATTCATGTACATTCATAAAATCAATGCATCGTGTCAACTATTCAAAATCGCTTAACTTGCAGTTCATCATTAAAATGTCAAAACACGAGTCCTAATTTATCGACCTCCAAAACTGCCAATACGCATGAGCTATTTGTTACTATCTCGTGTTTTAAACAAACTAAATGTATACAAAGTGCATGATAAACATCTATTTCATTGCATAAAAGTACATGGCAACCTGCTGCACTATTAGCACACCACACATCAACTTAATTGACCCACAATCATTATTATATTTAAGCAATTTGGCGAATAATCTCAACATCCAATCACAAGAGTTTTCTTTGAGCCAATCAAAACCTACGTTACAAATGGACAAATGAACACGCCTTTAAATTATGTAGGCGCTATGCATTCTTTCAAGTAACCAAAGTCGATAATTTTGACTGCGTTGAGTGTGATATGAAGAAATGAATACGCAGTACCTACACAACCTGAGGTCACATTTTAATAGTCGCAGTTGTTTTTGTTTGTTTGTTTTCATATGTTCTTAGTTAACACAGTATGTACTTAGTTGATACAAAAAATCGTTGAATCTTACACAATCTGCTTTGAGTAACAATAAACTAGAAAAGAAAGGTCTGTTTCAAAAAAAAGTTTGCGAATATAAAATCATAAAAAACATTCCTCATGATTAGCGACATAAACAAATGAACCAATCAAAATTGACCTAGCTGCTACCATATTAATCAACACACCACTCTTCAGCTTTTTGCCAAAGGTCTTAGTTTGTTATAACTATCCTTCTTTTGACTCACTTTCACTAAACAGTGTATATCGGTAACCCAAAGTTAACATGTAAAGTCACATGACCTGTATGACATATTTCATACCCACAATGCAATGTATAATACCCACAGTGCACTACGATAATACAAATGCAACAAACAAGTAGTTAATGTGAAACTCTATACACATCGGTGCCATTTGAGCGGTGAAGTTAAAAAGACCCGTCTGCTTCTTTGAATATGGATACTTAAACCCTTTTTGCACGTGTTCTTCTAAAATAATAAAACCAACTTCATGATAATAAGGTCGTCAAACAATGGATTAGCACTTGGGTCGATTAGTAACTCATATGACAGAGCCGCCTACATAAAACTGAGTAATAACACACCTGTCACATAGGGTTGCATTTTAACCAATATCCTGTTTTGTACGGTAACAATCCTTGGAGCCGAATTGTGATCTATTGTATACAAAATTACCCCAATAAAGGTTTACATATTTGCAGTTCAATGTTAAAAGTACAAGTACATGCTTAATGGGTGGCTTATTGACAAACTACATGTACCCTAGCATAATTAGCAGACACAGTTTATGTCTAATAAGTATGGCATTTTCAACTACCTGTCACACCTTGTATTATTATGTCATAGGATAAGGGGAAAAAAACTTATTTAGATGAATGTAAACACTAATATTGCATAAATTGACTTTGATGCACTTTGGTGCTTTTTGATGCTCTTTGATGCTCTTTGGTGCTCTTTGGTGCTCTTTGGTTTTGGAGTGAAAGTTCCTTTAGTATTACTTTTACCCACAAAGTTAAGCTAACACATATTTTATTGATTAATAACACATACAGAGGCAACAAAACTATAATATACAACAAAAAAGTTACACAGTTCTTCTGTCAATACTAATATAATTGAATTGTTGTGTGAAAGACGAAATGTTATTGGACTCATTTGGCCTGTTGCTTTAGTTGCACAGGAAATCTGACATGACTACTTGCTTTAAACAGTGATTTTTAATGAGCTTAATTCTTAATGTCAAACTAAAATCACAACCTACACAATAAAAAGTACAATGTAAGCACTAAATATGCCTTTATCTAGTCCTCTAAACGTCTGGATTTGAACTTACTGCTGTTGTATTGCTAGTAACAAACTGGGCTGGATATCACTGTGTAACTCATTTAACTGGTCATACACTTGAGTGTTTCGCTTCATTACGATTGATGTGAACTTGTGCAATAGGCTTAAAATGTACATTATGCACACTGAATTACACTTGTATGAATGATGGGGTTCTCACAGCACTTTGGGGACACAGATCACATACCAGTAGACATTTATGAATGAAAAACAACCCTTATAACAAAGAGAATCCACAATTGGTTTAGTTATTTAGTTATGTATTTGGACACAACAAGATCGTATAGCTCCCCTCCCCCGACATGTGTACGAGTTGAAATCTTCATGTTATCCAAACAAAACACCATAAGATTGAAGCTGTATAATAAGTATATAATGTATGCTAAAAGTAACAAGTAGCACTCAAATGGGTTTGCAGTGGGTGTTTGATGTCTCCCACATAAAAACTTGTGTTAGGACCGCGAAGTGATACAAGTGTGTGAGCTTCAAGTACCAGTATAATACTCAGCAATACAGTTTTATTTAATATATTATTTATTTATTAATTTATTTATCACATAGCCATCTTGTTGACAATATAATATAGCCATTACAAATATCTTTGAATAACAAAAGTCTAATATAACCAGACCCGTGACACGCAAGAAACCCGTGACATGCAAGAAACCCGTGGAGAGCGTATATCTAGCAACGGGCTGTACGGGCACATGATAAACAAAATCTTATGCATTTTGATATAAATTAATATGAAACTCCTTCAGGAAACATAAATAAATCTCATCAAAGGCTTACTAAATTGCAGGTCCCTAAACTTGTTTCATAAAGGTTTACATTTAATGACAATTCATGAAAGATCTTATAAAAACCGGGTTAACTTTTTAATAGAAAGTTAAACAATCTTGACCATTAAAACTGTTTCCAAAGCTTCTTTTAAAAGCGCATGTCTTCCTTTTGATTTAATATGAACAAACAATTTTAATTTAATTCCTTGATGAAGACTGAATAAGGTTAAAACTAGCTGAATGTTGAAACAGAGTCAATCTTTTATTGTTTTTAGATTATATGATGTATTTTAAATAATTAAATATTTCGACAGAATACTTAAAACTGTTTAATTTATATCAGGCACAAATGCCGCATCGATGTCTTCGCTTAAATTTTACAATGTACAATTCTAAATCAATCGCTCATTAATCTTAAATATTAAATTCTACTTTTACAGTTTCAAAATTCTCTTTCTCTTATTTCAGGTTATAAACAATTTGACGCGCGTTTGAACCGTTTCAAAAATCAATCACAAACGCTCTTGTGCTGTTGTTATAAAACTGTTCTGATAAAATTTCAAACAATGTATGTCCAAATGGTAAGCGCATATTAAAGAAAATTGGAAAAAATGACAAGCGCCGCACAAAAAAACGCGGATATACAAACATCACTTTCAGTTTATTTAATCAAGCCATACTGACATTGTGCGCGATAATACTGAAGCTCTGTTTTAGTTGTTGCTGTTCTAGACATTCAACAGCGCAAATATTTATCCGCCATTGCGTTGGCATTTTACCGATCGCTTAAAAAACCCATCTCATGTTTACACGTTTACACAACAATGTCTTCCTTTACACATAATTGCCGGTCGCTATTTATGCACATTAATTTTCGTATCGTATTGCACATGGCGCTTAGTTACGTTAAAACACATGACATTCTCTATAAAAGGCTCTATTATTCCCCACGCAGTTATAAACTACAATACACCGGCCCGCTAACATAAAAGAATACAACTTGACACCCTGTTCATGTCCTACGTGCGTGGTTGCAGGTGGCTAAAAATAGACTCACCTTCGTTATATGACCTTGACACGTTTCTCCTCAATTCCATAAAGTTCCACTCAATCAATACCAAACTGACAGACACCAACATTCACTTATCATTTCAAAGACTCATACCCACACTATATAAGCCTAGATAAAGTCTAAATAAGTCCCGAGTGTCCAGGTTATGCAATAAACATAGTCGAAATTGAAATCGCCATTGCAGTTTTGATCATTATGACAAAATTTCAGGCTCTATGATCAACTTCCATCCAAACAATATAATGTTGAAGCGTCAACTTTAAACCGCAATACCTGGATGTTGAGAAAGAGTAACCTAGACATAGTGTATAATAATGAGCACAAAAAAACAGTTTTGAGTGCACCCTTTATGCATATAGTCTGGTACAACTTCAAACAACCTATAATTATCGATCACAGTTCAAAAGGCACATACTTTGTAACATTTAACCTTATATGCAACTGGGCACGTAACCAAATTTGAGTAAACTTTTTCTGGCATATTTTTTCTTGTTTTGGTTTACATTTTTTAACATTCCGTCAAGATTTACCTCCCTTAATAAAAACCCGCTACGTTCGTGTAACAACTTGCGAATGCAGCTTATACTTCTAAAAGACGGCACTTACAAAGTTAGTTAACAAAATTCATGACCAAGCATGCATGCGTATGAAAGAAAATGCATGTTCGATCATCTATAATTATATAATAAAATGCTTTGACTATATTCATACGCTCACTTTCCGCAGGCATCACATTTAAGGCTCAAATACTGACCCTTGAATCGAATGCGTTGTTTATTTTCTTAATGCAATCGAGCACCCTTAATATAACAAATGATGTTTGATTAAAATGTAAAATAAAATGGATGATATATTCGTTGTTTTCATGTCTGATTTAGACGATGTGCTATGTAAGCGCGATTACTCACATAATGAAAAGCGTTAATAGAACCATGATTTATCTCGCTTTTCAATTGAAGCCAAACACTTTCATGAATTTATCTTACATTGTGCAAATAGTTCCTGCCTTAAGTCTGCCAATGAATCTATACTTCAATATATAGAAGTCTTGAACACATACATCTGTACTTATGTTCATTTTCAAACCTAGAAACCTGAAAGTTGTTGATTTGGTGCATTTTCCACAAGCACTTCCGCTAGAGGCAACAATTTTCTGTGAGTTCATGAAAACTGTAGCTTTGATGTATACTCTAAGACTCTTTCACAATGAAGGATAGATGATAAAAAAAACTTCTTGAGTTCAAGAGCAGACATCTTGAATGTACAGGGTACCCACCTTCTACTATACGGTGTTCGTAGAGACTTTGGACGTTATACTACACGAGTCTTCCACATCACTCTGACTCGTCTTACGGTCCAGTTCCATTGCCTCCTCCATAGATTTGTCCTTCATAGCCATTTGGAAAGCCACCTCAAACGACTCGCCCAACGTCAGAATGATATCATGAGCCAAACTCTGAAAATAAAGAACACATTTCATCAATAATTTTTTGTACAATATCATTACATATGGAACTTTTATCTCAATATATCTGAAACAAATAATCATGAGGTACCGCTTGGTGCAGTGGTTGGCACATCTGACTTGTAATCATTCAATAGAATCAATACCAAAACCCCGTCAAAGGCTCCATTGTTTTCTTGAGCAAGAAACTTTTCGCTCACTGCTCAGTAATGGTTGGTTCTAAGAACAGACATCGCCTTCATTGAAATAAGCATAATTGCTTCTTTCGCAATCAAACTAACATCAAACAAATGAGTATAATCTACAAACCTTAACCTCTAACTTTACACTTCTAACTTATGAAACAAATTCTTGTATGATCTTTTCACTGAAAGAAACCAAGCCCAAAATGTTAACTGCTAATATAGAGCTATAGCATTGCAAGTTAACTTTTTGGCAAGCATGGAAACTATATTTCTTGGCATTCAGTGATATCACATACACTAAATCACCAAACACAAGTTTTTATCACAACCAACATTTATACCAATATCTAACAAAAAGAGGCTATGCATGACTGTTTAAGATTGAAGTCATTAGTTTGCAGTTTTCAAGATAAAATATGACACAGTAATAAGGGACGTGATTAATTGTTTCTAAATGGCTCCCTTTCCCCAGATGACCACAACGACCCCTTGATCATGTGACCCTTAAATGTCGGCCATCTTTCCCCCACCCCCTTCCATATGCCCGTTTTCCCACTAGCCCCTTATATCTAAGAGCCTCGAGCCCCCTATTTTTCCTTTTCTTTTTTACTACAGCTGTGAAATTGTCAAGGCTCTATTCATTCCCATGTGATGGTTTCCACGTTGATAAAACACAGAGACTTTTTCCCAACTGCTCCCAAATTACGCCTCATTTAATGTATTAAAAAGGCTGCCGTCAAATTTCGTCTCTGCCTGAGCCATGTCAGAAACATTCCCGAGCAAAGCCTAATTGATAGCACTTCTACGACTATATTCAAAACTTCTCCCTTTGCAAAGGTTAATAAAAGTTTGAATACATAATGTTTAGGGTTAACATGAAATGTCGCTAGTGAAATAGATCTGTCAGCCACTACAATACAGTCCTGCTTCGTACTGCCAATAAATGGTCTAAAGTATCGATCTCATTTCATTGGTCAATGTATTCAAAAATAAAGCATCTAAGAGAGCCAGAGCAGAGGTCAAGATTTAAATGAAGTTGATGGTGGTGTGCAACTTGTTCTTTGTGTTCATACAATGGAATTTGGGATAAATGTCCCTAAATTAGACATAATTTGATGATTTTGAATGTTAACTGAAATACATGGCCAGTCAATCATAGAAACCACTTTTCCACTGATGATTATCCGGCTACTGTATAAAACATAGAAACAACTTTGACTCTGATGGACATTGTATAAAACATAGAAACCTGGTTACTTTGCCATGACGATGGACACTGTTTAAAACATAGAAATCACTTTGCCACTGACGATGGACACTGTTTAAAACATAGAAATCACTTTGCCACTGACGATGGACACTGTTTAAAACATAGAAATCACT
>ENA-OREC01001429-OREC01001429.1-marine-metagenome-genome-assembly--contig:-NODE-1429-length-12082-cov-10.343274_pt1 | contig 12082 bp, 6 predicted proteins | sample MGYA00248626_ERZ508543 | MGnify/ENA primary metagenome ERZ508543 (study PRJEB26211, sample SAMN05518279) | marine metagenome | isolation source: Puget Sound, Washington, USA | host: Bankia setacea... | reverse complement strand
TACAGCGCAGTAACAACTTACACGTACAGCGCAGTAACAACTTACACGTACAGCGCAGTAACAACTTACACGTACAGCGCAGTAACAACTTACACGTACAGTTTGTTTACCTTCAGCGTTTTTATTTCTTCGTGAATTTGAATACATGTTTTCATAATGCATGTATGTACAGTCTTGATACAACGACAATTCTACACCATAGTTACAAGTGGACGGGCAATATTGCATTGGTCAGTAATAGGTGCCAGTAGATGTATGAATACAATTACGTATATAAACAGTTCAGATAGCATTCAAAGGTCATGAAAATAAAGTTCATTGGTTGTGCTCATGAATGGATGTAATCTACAATGTTATCATACACATCTTAACTTTGTATTTCAATTTTATATTAACGTGTTTACCAGGTCTGTATATATCTGCCCAACAGTTTTACTCTTATGTATTATAATTCTCACTTTAAATTGCAATGTAAATGTTTCTAGTTACTTAAAGGTTGGGTGTACATTGTCTTCCCTTGCTATGCCATGGTCTTGTATTATACACAGGCCTATAACCCAGTTATTTACTTTACTTACTTACACATACCCTACACATTTATTTCATAACTACCTGCCGATATCATTGTGGACTAAATATAGCCAATACAGTCTGTAATAAGTATCCTCTTTCATAGTTACGGGTAAAAGAAAAACATTTATATTAATTAAGAGCTTATCAGCCACGTGTTTCCGGAAGAGACAGAAAATCTTGTCACTGATTGGTTACGGGTTTGCTACGTCATAGAATATTAGCTGCGCGAAGGCATGCTCAAAATCTGAAGTATTTATTTCATTAGCTCTTTACATAAGCAATGATTTCAAAACAAAGAATACTTACGTCGTTTCAATATTCGACAGCAGGAATGACGTTCATTTATTCAGGTCTTTTCAAAAAGATTAAAAACACGGCTTTTAAAAGCTTCTAGTTTATGTAGTCGCAATAAGTAGTTTAAATAGTTTCTGAGTGCTATTTTCTAATAGAATTAGGGAAGCATTTACAAATTAGCAGAATTCACCTGTTTCTAGGGTCATAAAATGAACGGTATTGATGTTTGTTTCTTCAATTCCTATACTCCGTCGTGGACAGACCAATAACCACACCCGTAGTAGCTGTACTTTAAAGTAGATCGAACAACCACAATCATTACAGCCGTGTCGAATTACTGACAGCGAAAGCGAGAAGTAATGTAGCCTATTCCTGACCTCTATGCATGTCTGCTCCTGTTCCTAGGTAAAATACATCAGCCACTTTCCGAAAGTGACAAAAAACCTTGTCACTCATTAGACGCGGACATGCTACCTACGTCATCAAATATTGTCTCGCGAAATCATGTTTCTATTACTACAGTTTTTTTTTAAGATGAACGGTTGTCTAAAATAAAAGATTGAAGATGAATCCCCCGAAAATTGACAAATATTCTACATATACATGTATACAAAATTCAAATATATTCAGCGGAGGTCACACACTTTCAAATCAGATGCGTCTGTTATTTAAACTTGTATCATCCGGTTGTAAATGTTAGAACCAAGACTAGATCGACACAATAATAAAATGTATCATGCTTTTGTTTACTTATACTTTAGTGTACACATGGCATAAAGAGTGAGGGATTTCTTAAAACTCCGAGTTGGTACGTTTGTCAATAACAACATTTGGATCACCTCGGATTTCGTCTATGAACTTGGTAATCCGTCTGTGAGCTCCGTAGATGCGCGAACCGTTCGAAATGAAACAGTAGTCATTTGATTTTCCCCCAGGCAAATTCCCCTTTTATTCATACTTGGGCATTTCCCTCACCTTAATTATTAATTGTGACTATTGGTATTGATTTTATAAACCCGTGTTCCAGTGTAAGTCCGAGTTCTAGCTCTGAATACACGAACTATATGACCTGCTTCTTACTGCCCCTTAAACATGAAAAGATAAAAGAAAAACACCTTCAATTTTGTAATACGCACATTTAGGTATCTCTCATTTTCAAGTAAGGAGCAATCAAATTCAACCTGGCTAAGTGGTATGCTAATGCGCAATTCTGAAATCGATTGCAGAGTGGGGATAACATTGATCACATAGTTGGTATCTACACTTCACACGACTAGTGACGTTAGTTGCCAAATAGTAGCTGTAAACTTTCTAAATTCAGGAACATCTTGGAAACGTATACCATAACATATAATCAAATAAAAATAGTGTGTAGACAGGTGTTTGAAAGTAGTACCAATGGCGACTTGTTAGATACTTGTGATAGCTCGAGTAGCATGCATGTACATGTCCGCGACTTCCGATTGGTTTATTTAATGCTAGAAGTAGATTTACTCATCGGTAAGTTCTACGTGGTACCCATCTCCGAAAACAGTTTCTATGCATACCGTTTCATTGTTCGAATATTGATAACGCTAGCTATTAAATGAACATTTCTTTTAGCTTAATACGAACGTTTGCTATACAGTCAACACCCTCCATTACAGGAAAGTTCCGCTAATAAGACCACCCTCGTGACCGTCAAAAAGTGGTCGTGATAGAGAGTTGGTCTTTATAGTGAGACCCAAATACAATGTAATGAGACGTATGCATCACAATTGTTGATCTTAATAACGGAACGGCGTCAATATCGACTGGTCTTAATAGCTAATAGTTAATCATTCGACATACAATGTTGATTTAAGTAAATTTATTGCATGTAAGTGAATAAGAAATATGAGATTCTGCCAGGAACAGAATTACTCATTATATGATAGATGAAAACAGTATTGAAGAATGAACACGGCTAAAGAGAAACGCAACTAACGTTATGAAGTATACCTTGTGGAACACTGACATATTTATTTTTACACTTTGAATCATATCGGGTATTGATCTTATAAAAACAACCTTGTATGGGCCACTTGATAGTTTGTCTGTAAACCTGGTAGAACATAAACGGGATAAACACGCGTGCCAAATTACATGCAGCAAGTTAAGCAGCGACACAGTTAGAACACAAGGTAAGCTGTTTCATTTTCTGTTTACATAAATGTTGACAGCAATATACATGCGTTATGTAATTTAAAGCTTCAAATATAAATTCACATCTATCAATTTTGGTATATAGTAATGATAATGCACATCTCAGAGGTTAGATTATTTAAGTGATATACAGGGCTGACATTGTTTCAGAATTATTCAAACTGTCTTGGATTTTTAAACTTTTCTTGACCTTGTAATTTTTAAATTGATATTTCGAATCGTACAAGGAAAAAGAGACACGTGGTTTTACTTAAAGGTATTATGTTCTGCATGTACTTATACTTTAACCCTACTTCCAAAAAATACCCTCTCCCCACCCTTTGGAGTGTTTGCTCAGTGGAATCCCGAGTCAGTTTGTATACATGATGTAATCCATACACACTTCATACATTGCATGTTATAGACGTACACGTATACTTGTATTGTTATTGTTATTGTTATAGGACAACTAGGATAGACTATGGAGGGCAGAAGAAAATCTGAGTCTATGCGGAACTCGAATTGTGGCGAAACAGCATTAACGTCAGCCTCTGCAATCCCACCTTCATCAGGAATATCAAGGAAGAGCAAACGGCGCACCAAAAGTGAAACAATATATGAAGGCTACGATACTGTTGATGCTCCAATTCCTCCTGACGATATTGATGACCCTGGTGAACAGGACGGTACTCTGCCGCATACTGCTGCTGCTGCTGCTGCTGAATTGGTGAGTGAAGATAGAGTAAAGAAGAACCACACGACAAGCAAACCGAGGTCGTCCACAATGCCGAATAAATTACCGTCACAAGAGACTTCGAGAAACAATGGTTTGATATCACGTTCGAATTCTAGGGAAGAGACATTACCTGACGGTCAAGCAAGATGTGGAGTATGTCAGAAAAGATTCAAAACCAGACGCTCCAGCGACCACTCCAAACAGTACGTCTGTAGAGGATGCGGAGGTGGGAGACTCGGCAGTAAAAGTTGTTCAGAAGCCGGACAAACATGCATCGAGTTTGGAACGTTTGAAAAGTGTGAGGAGCATGATGGAAGTCAGATACTGTCATTTTGTGCTGACCATTGCTGTCTATGCTGCGATTACTGTGAAAAGTCGTCACATAAACAATGTCCACTGGTGACTCTTGAAAAACTGCTGATTAAGGAAAACACGAAACAAGTGAAACAAAATACAGATGCGTATGTTCGAGATAAGTTACAAAAACTGCTGCTAAAGAGAAGATACTTTGATAGTGAGTTAAATAAAATGACCCAAACAGAGTTTAGTGTTAAAGAACAAATACAACATACTACAAGAGACCTTGTGGAGAGCCTGCGAAATATGGAAACAGACTTGCTTTACCAGGTAGATTTGATATTTGAAAAGAAGAAAAAGGAATATGAACTCGTTATGGAGGATTGTAAGAAGTACCTGGCTAAATTGACGAATTTCGCTCAAGAACTAGAACAACCCAACTTACAAGCTGTCAGCCGGTTCAGAAGTTTGGAGAGAATAAAACGGTTAGAGAAAGAGGTGGGTAGAAACAAACCTGGAATAGAACTGATTCTTGAACGGCGAGAGAACACCGAGGACGACGATTGTAAGTTTGAACTAAATGAAACTCTTAAAAAGGCAATTCACGGATCGACTTCTATTGGGAACATTGTTTTCAATGTAGTTAGTAACTCTCCGGGATGTACACAAGAAACTGAGGATCAATATATGAGTTCATGTTCCGAGGATACCTTTAAACCTTTGGCAGTGGAAACTTGTCAATTTCTGTCTACTTGGTGCCGAGGGGACGTGCAAAACAAGACTGACATTTCTTGCATAAAGCTTCTTCACAACAACGACATCATGGTATGTGACATTGAAAGTAAGACATTGAAATGGTTTAAGTACGATGGAGAAACATTCAATGTCAAAGGCACACAGCGGTTTGATTCATCGCCTTGGTTCATAGATAGAATCAGAGATAACCGGTACATCGTCACACTGCCAAACACCCGCTCGTTCGTCGTCATGGAAGTTGGAGATCGAGGACTAATGTTTGAGCCTCCGGTAGACTTAGGACATTCTTACTACTCGGTGTGTTGTGTGGCAGAAAACAGCATTGTCTTCGCCAAAACCAGCAAAACTCACTTTCTGACAACATACTTAGATGGCACAGGAGCAAAGCCTACGTTCAGCAAATCATTCGAAGAACAATTCAGTCGACCCAATTATCTTCTATATAGTTCGGATAGTAAAACGTTGTTCATAAATGATCCTGATACGGGTGTGTACGGTGTGAGATTCGAAACCAAGGAGATGATGTTTCGGTACAAACCACGTGACCTGATTTGTCCTTTAGAGATAGAACTTGGCAAAGATGGGAGCCTGGTGATTGTAGATGGCCAGAGTAACAAGATTCACTGCATCTCAAAGTATGACGGAGAGTTCAGGAACTATATCACCTTAAACACTGTACAGGAAAGCTTGTCTCCCCAGTGCATCTGCTACCTGCCACATACAGACGAATACTTGCTCGGGTTTGCGAGGTACCACAAGTTGATCAAGTTCCATACGGATCCGGAATAACAAGACATTGACTGTATCCAAACATGTGTGCGTGATTGGTGCTGTTTTGTATCTTTGCATTTATTTGTATTTAATTATTATTATTAATTGTGTTGTGATTAGAGTACCATAATATATGCTCTTGTGTTGTGTAAGGGTTGTTTGTTGTTGACAAATAGATTATAGAATTTGGCGTGAGTACCGTAGCTCTGAAATAAACACACGAATCTACAATATAATTAATTTCAATGTAAGTTTAACAACGTTCAATACTTGTAGGTAGGTTTGACCATTCAATAGATAAGTGTCACTTGCTGTATCTTGAAACGTGAAAAGTGTATAATAATGTATTTTAACAAGCGTACATACGACCGAGCAATTTCTACAAACTGTGTAGGAAACCTAACACCCAATGGTGACGTTAATCTGCTATAAAGGATATTGTTAACAAACTTTTCATTATTCAGATCTGCAATACTTTTTAAAGTTCTTCCGGGTCCATGCTGTCGACTAACACATTTATTTAGTTTATGCTACATCATACGTCATCAGGAAGTATTGGACATTTACATTTAATTCATGACAAGCTTTAAATCAGTGCAAACTTTCAGATGTATTCCAGCCACGAAGAGGTATCCAACCTTCGTGCGTTATTCGACCATCGAGGTGCTCATTACTAATTCCAATTTTGTTGTTGTTTAGTACCGTGCGTTTGGTTGGCTAACTGCTACGGTCGGCACAACGCGGGCTTTTTTATTGCGAATCAGTTGAATTTGAGTCTTTACTCATCAGTTTAGCAATAGCGTTAGGCTCAATCACCTGCTATTAAATCATTGTCTAGGGAGGTCTGCAGACGAACAATAAAGTTAATGTTTCTTCGACTTTGAAAGACAAATACATTGTTTTGCTTGATGTGTTCAATCGGTTTTAAATACCAATATATACAAATTGAATAATGAACTGTCTAGAGAACAAAATAAAATGAAGTTGTCCTGCTAGACTATATTAAAGCACGTTGTTGTTCATTATTCGTAAGAGGTGTGTGCGTGGCAAACTGTATCCTCGTTCATGAAGGCTTTCTGCACATCAACAAAGTTTTACACGGTTTGTTTAATGTGAATAATAATTTCGTCTACATTTGTTTACACTGGTGGTATACTAGTGCCTTATAATGTAGCGTTTCTTACCGTAGCCTTTCAATTTGGTTATGTATTGATTTATGCAACAGAAAACACATACTGCTGGGAATGCGTCTATTTTAAAGCCTACAAGACAAAAGAAAATGTGTCGCTGAAAACTGTTTTTAAAATTTAGAGACAAGTTTTATGGGTTGTATCCAAAGTCATCCCAGAATTCACACTGCTGCTGTCTGTACTGTGGTATTACGTCACTGGCTGGTGTTTGAAGATACATCAGCGTAGTCCCCTTTGGATTATATGGCGGCCATGACAGTCTGGGTGATTTAAGACCTACGTTTGGGTCCATGTTGTAGGCAAAGTTGGTCCAGTACATTTCCATAAGTTCTGATAGTACTGCTTCATCTTTTGTTGTGTTGCCAACGATGCTGTTTTGAAATACATACCCCAGTTCCTCGGCGTGGCATACATGACCTTCACAGTATGTATCATTACCCCAACCCCCTCTAGCCGTAGTGGCGTGATCAAATACATATAAGTATGTTTGATTATTGCCATGTCTGAGGAAATTAGTGGTGACATTTCGTGTAGCACATGTAAATAAATAATCCGTCAGCACTTGTGCTAATTCAGGTCGTAAGTCAGTTGTGTTTATAGTGGGATATTCAGCCTCAAGCTGTCGGTGGTTTGTTGGATGCAGCAATGTCAAAGCTGACTCATATTCTGGCTTAGTTAACCTCAGTTTCCATGCCCCATACACAAACAGAACTCCCTCCTCCGAGACGGTTCCAAGCATCACAGGCATTTTACGGAACGCTCCATTCTTCGCCGCGTCCATTGGCTGCATTTGAACTTCATCGCCATCAACGATTGGTCCATACGGCTCAAAATACTCGGCTAGTTTATTGGACGTTTTCTTAAACATAACGGTTTCCTGAGCCTCACTGATTTCATCCACGGATTTGGACCTAATGCAAGACATATCAGCACCCTTGCATTTAAGAGCTTCCTTCACTTTCTCGGTAAGCAGTAAAGCTTCATTTTTACTTCTGTAAGGGATGGCAAAGGGTGCACTTTCAACAATGGCAGCTCTAAACAGACCATCTGTCTTTGGGGACATGATGTGTATAAACACTGACTGAGCCCCCGCACTTTGTCCAAAAACTGTCACCTTCAAAATAAAAAAGTAGCCTTACAGGGCATGTACAGTATTTGAAAAAAAATATGTTTCAAACTGAATTTGATTTCACACGATGCTGTCTACTTTACAATTCAGACAGGAGTTCTTTGTACAAGCTATCATGTATGCAGTGATCTTCCTTGCCAAAATTAGACAGTTTACATGAACAGATCGTGGGTAAATTGGAAAGTTGGAATATACTGGTGGATAAATTAACCCAACACTTATAGATGTGTACATTATTTACCAGTTCAGTTAAATTGTGTTGTCATTTTAAATTCCTTCTTTACTTTCTGATTCTCCACATGCGTAAAAATGTAAAAATAAGATGTCACCATGTTTACAAAACCTTTTAAACTTGCAACTGTTCCTGTCTGGTGTGCGAGCGTGTCTGATCTTGGTGTTATCAAAAATACAAGTATTGTTCTCCATAAAGGTCTTCACTAAAGAATATAAAGACGACAATGACCCTGGCCAGATATTCGATGGATATGAAATGTACCTTATATGGGTCTCCACCAAATTGTTGTATGTTGTCATGAACCCACTGCATGGCAAGACGTTGATCTAGGATAGCCAAGTTTCCCGGTGAGTCGTTCGGGGTATCGCCTGTGTAAAGGAACCCAAGTAGACCTGGAAAATACAACATATTCAATATGCTTACATAACAGACACAACAAAAGAACTGAACTAGCTCCAATTATCTGCGTTTAGTGGCTACAATAAGCACTTTTAATGCTTTCACCAAAAATACAAAGCAAATGGTAATCAGACCACTATGGGATAAGACTGCGCTCACTTTGACGAGAGGTGGCGCGACGCAGTACTATTATATATGATGAAGCATTGGTTAGGATCAGAATCACTTTAACAACACACACCTACCTACACGATACTGTATGTCCACAACGATGACTTTACCACTGTGTGTGAGGTTGTTGCCATCATAGATACGGTTGGACGCGGAACCAAATCTGAATGCTCCACCATGGATAAAGAACATCACAGGGTAGAAAGACGAGGCGTTGGCATCAAGGGGAGTCCAGAGGTTCAAGTACAGGCAATCCTCAGATGTCTGAATCAAATGATGAAACGAGTAAATAAGAAGAGTACAATGAAGACTATCCTTTTGACCGCTAAAGCATAGTCTTAATAACTAGTCGGTCTGAATTCGCATATTTCGGTAAACCTTGGGACCATCGCAATTAGTTTACTGGTTAATGCGTGTCTCATGTATATCCTGTGATATATGTTTGGTTGCGATTTAGGTTATTTGCTTCATGCTAGTTTGAGGTATGAACCAATAAACTGATAATTTATGAAAATCCATTCAATCATGTTTAGATCTACGTACGTTTGTAGGACAGCTGAAACTGGGTAGAAACTTGGTACAGAACTGCTGTGGACAGGCAGGTGGGTGGGCGGTTGTGTTGAGTACCTCTGTCCAAGGCTCTGGGCTAACTGGTTTCACCCACCTGGAAAACAGAACATGTTATATAGCTCGCCGTGCATGAAATGTTACCTGGGGATCGAACATATACATACATTATTAAAGCAGTGTGGTTAAACGTCTCAGCCTAGAACGAAGATTGGCCTACAATTGCGTTAACGTACAAGTAGACAGCATTGTAAAAGTTACTCATATTGAAATTGAAAAGAACACGTACATAAATGTGCTGACTATGATTTAAATGATAGGCGCATCTAACATTCTAAAGTTGTCAATGACTCTAAGTATGCAAACCCGTCTAAACTAAAGAAAACACCCATCACTATGGGACGGGATATATCTATTATATGGACTGCAATTTACGGGTACATTACCAGAGTTTATGAAATACGCAAATAGTAGCGTTCCTTTTTAGATTGTTACAAATATGAAAATTCAACCCACACTTACACATATACGTTCGTTTACATACCTTAGCTCTCCGGTGGGTGGTGAAGCGAATGGTATCCCTAGAAACTGACGAGCTTTGTCCGTTCGAACGCCTCTGATCGGACCGTAAGTAGTGCTGACCACAACTCCATCGTCCAATTCTGTTGTGCAATGGACAACGATACTAACGCAAGAAATTACCAAAATAAGAACAGTGCACCGAATTGAAGCATCCATGGTTAGTTTGTACGGGGCTTGCTTCACCATGACAATTGACCTCATTTGTTTGAGATTTGCGCTACGTAGTAACCTTGTCGACCAAGGAATTTCAAGGACATTCATTTGTATTCAGATTTTAGCGTTAAGATTCCTAGTAGATAGAACTGGTTTTGTTTGCGTTAACTCGTCGGTTTTTGTTTGCGACGATTCGTTACGTAGGCCTACGGTTTCGATCGCGACGACTCATTATTTGTTTAGGTATCTTCTATTCTTTGAAAGGTTTTGATACTACTACTCGCTACTTTTCAGTAATTAAACTGCAAGGAAATGTCGGTCATTTTAGCGTGTCTGCATTTATATGTGATGGATATGAAAACTTTTTTTATCGCCTCTGTATTAGTTAAAGCACTGTTCTTATCAAATCAACGTGAATCAGAAGCATGTATCAAGTTACTAAGCCTTGACTGTTCCACTTTTAGTTCAACACGTGTTTTCCCATTACATTGACCCAACGATCGGGAGACTGATTTACTTTAACATAATAACTTGCACAATTGAGCTCAAACGAATAAGTATAAAGTAAAAACATGGAGATCTAGCTCTCTGTGAAACTGTCCTCTTTCCACTGATTCATGAACCACCTATGTGCAGCATGACTTTAGTCCTTTAAAGTAGTCTAGAATTACTCTTGCTATAAACAGTTAGCCCAGCGTGACCTGAGATTGACCAGCTGGACCAACGGCGACACAGTCTGTCCTAGGTTTGAACTCTGAGCCTTAATTTTCACCTTTTTATATCATATCCGTAACCAGTATCTACGTAATTGTGGCAATATCAAACAACGTAGGGGAGCATTATCAATTTGGCCGATCAATAAGATAACCATAGAAAACACGCGCCAACAAAGTCGTGCAGACAACATCTGAATAACTACTAATCTATTATCTAGCGCAGACTCGGATTCGACAGTAGATACACTGTTGTTTATGTCTCGAAATAGTAATTAGCAGTCATCTATGCGTGCTTATTCGTAGGAATTCAGTATTTATAAATATATAAATACTAGAACTAGATAACAATGTTGCGTCTAATGTAGGTCGGAAACGTTTTGGAGTCGTCTGTCACTCCTTGTGAACTGTCGTCTGCAACACCTTGTGTATTGTCGTCTGTCACACATTGGTTGTCGTCTGTTACTCCTTGTGAACAGTCGTCTGTCACTCCTTGTGAGCTGTCGTCTGTCACTCCTTGTGAACTGTCGTCTAAAACTCCTTGTGAACTGTCGTCTAAAACTCCTTGTGAACTATCGTATGTCACTCCTTGTGACCTGTTGTATGTCACTCCTTGTGAACTGTCGTCTGTCACTCCTTGTGAACTGTCGTATGTCACTCCTTGTGAACTGTCGTCTGTCACTCCTTGTGAACTGTCGTCTGTCACTCCTTGTGTCCTGTCGTCTGCAGGACATTGGTTGTTGTTGTCTGTCACACCTTATTTGAAGAGCATTGTGATTAAAGTATGTACATTTGACGTGTGTTGATGCATGGTTGTCTGAACGTTTGCTTGTAAACACGTCACACTCCGTGATAGCTAGGAATTGCAATAGTTTGAGGAAGCCTTTGAACTTCTTACACGTCCTGTTTTAAGAACATGTTTTCCACTCATGTTGTATGATATCAGAAACACGTAGCAGGTCTATTGTGTCGTTAAGCTGCACTTACAGAACATTTCAACATATTCTTCTAGGGTTCTTATGAAATGTTAATGTGCCACGTTTTAGAACATATTTAACTTTTTTTTTTAAACGTTCTTGATCGAACAGCTGTTAATACCGCATGTAGGTCCACAGCAAAACTCAAAATGTAAAACAATGGAAATCAAGTATTCAAGAGCGCGTTAACCATATACAAATATCTCCTGACATTGATATTGGCTGACTTTCATAACAAAACTCACCTAAAAAACTTTTAGCGTTCGACATTTGTCGGTTCTGCGTGGTCATTCGGTTTGTTCATCCCCGCCACAACGGCCAATGACCTCCGACTTTGAAGGATTTCTATACCAGATCTTATCCATTACATTATTTT
>ENA-OREC01001428-OREC01001428.1-marine-metagenome-genome-assembly--contig:-NODE-1428-length-12082-cov-13.313869_pt1 | contig 12082 bp, 5 predicted proteins | sample MGYA00248626_ERZ508543 | MGnify/ENA primary metagenome ERZ508543 (study PRJEB26211, sample SAMN05518279) | marine metagenome | isolation source: Puget Sound, Washington, USA | host: Bankia setacea... | reverse complement strand
AACACTTCTGTCCTTGCCTTACTTGCAGATATTAGATTAAAACACTTCTATCCTTGCCTTACTTGCAGATATTATATTAAAACACTTCTGTCCTTGCCTTACTTGCAGGTATTAGATTACTCAGAACACTAGGGTTTATCAGTAAATTACAAGTTTGAATTCCTATTAAGCAAAAACATTAACATTCTTGTTTAGCATTTATCATGTTTACATGCTTTTGAAATCTACAAGCACTATGAGTATTTCACTTCAACTACCAGTAACCTATGGGTCCTGCACTACCATTGCAGTTACAATTTAAAACCACAAAGTTTTAAAATGTACTCTCACTAATCAATAATCAACAGAGTGACCATCGTTCAACAATATAATGTGGACAATAAGCAAATTAGTCAATAAACATACACTGATCGAATTATGTTTAACAAAAGTAAATGTTTGTTCAGAGTTGATTTGACCTGTGTTCAAAGTGTATAATAGTACAGTGAATACTGCAGGGCACACTTTGGTTGTGTGTAATTTAATTTTCCATCTCTTACCCTCATTGCTTAGTACAGGTTGGTTCCAGGAACAGATTCAAGCATGCTTTCACAATTTCACAATCAAACTAAAATAAATTGATAGCCTTATTGAAGATTGATTAACATGTCAAATAAGCCCCCTGATTAATGAAAGCACTAATAGTGCTGAGGGACAGTACCGATGTATGTACAGAATTGCAATTGACACATTATCTGCACCTTCTGGTTTATTGATCTATGTCGATTTTCTGCACCTTCTGGTTTATTGATCTATGTCGATTTTTCTCTGATCTAAAATAAGTTTGACATCATGACAAACAGAGATCCCTTGGAGACCCAAATGCGCTATGATGATTTAAATCCGGAAACTTTATACAAATTAGTATTGTAAATATTGTTTCGTGCTGATTTTGATCGCAAACATAATTGTTTTGGGAAGTGTCATAAGCTTTTTTGAATCGGGCGATTGTTACATGAGTTTGTCGTATAACTGCAAACCAACGTTTGTTTAAGCATGACTTTAGTGCATCCAGTGAGCGATAGGATCTTCTATTGTGCAGAAACGCGAATGAACAAACAGTACTGTCTTTTGTCTGCAATCGAGGGTTGAACGAGAAACTGTTGACATATGTCGTAACTATGTATACAACTTGAAGGCAGTTACAACAGTTTTCTGTCACACTTGAAATACAACCCCCAAAAATAGTCTGCGTTTGTTTGGATAGGAAAGATTAAAGAAAATTATAGCATGCATGCATCAGAAACGTGTTAGAAACATATTTTTCATTTTTCAAAGGTACGTATTGGTTGTACATTGTTAAAAGTTCTGGTAAGCTATTGCATTTTACCAATGTATTTAGCATTGATGAGACCGCACTTTTTTTTATTAACTGAGATGACCGATATTCGGTTAGTTTTCTCCTGAGAGTGCCAACAAAGAGAGCACCATCCAAAAATCATCATACCCCTCCCCCCCTCTCAAACATAAAAAAACACAAAACAATCAACAATCAACCCAAAATGAAGATGACCCCACCAGCAGTGAGTACATACCTGTATTGATAACGCAGAGTGCTTTTGTACTCTAGAGCTGATTAAAACTGTTTCACCTGAAATATAGCAACAAGTAATATGACCAGCATTCTCTATTGTATTGTAGCAATTAAAGCAATGTCTTATTTATATTTTCCAAATATCTATATTAAATGTCCTTTTAACTTTATGAATGCAAACAAGATACTTGTAGCTTGATTCCTAAACTATCTTGATATACTTAGAAATCCAGCCCTGCTAAAAATTACGAAAAACAATATGTTTATGTAAAGAAAAAATAGTATTTAGGTGGCCGACCAACTAGCCAAATCTAACCATTCCTTCAACTCTGCTAGAACAATTAGTAGTGTAAGGCTTTGAGGCATGTGGACCAGTGGTTCATGTAAGACAGAGGGGGTTTCACTGTACATTTACATAGTGTGCTTTCATGAAGGTTTATAACAAGTACATCAACTGGTCCTTACATCACGTCGTCCAATACTACAAATCGATTATTGTACCAATTATTCCTGTACTTATTTTAGCTGTGAATTTTTTTTTTTATCAACTATCTAAATCAAATCACAGTACCCTTGGGCAAGTACTTTCACATTCTAAATTGTTGTTCAAACATAATTATCCTCATGCTGATGTGGTCACATACGTGTACAAGTAAAACTTCAGTAATAGGGTCATGCACCTTCTGGGCAAATTAATGAACAAAAACAGATATCAGACAGACAAAGACTCATATAGTTTATAATTTGTAATCAGTCCTAGAACTTGACTACGAAACAAATCTTACATTGTTATTTTTCAATCCTAGATCTATGAGAAATTCCTGGAAGATAAGATTCATAAATGCATGTAGACTAAAAAAATCATATCCTTAATAACTAATAATTTATTTCAATCTTGGCTGAAAACTCAGTTGGTGTTTTTAAGACATGTTATCACATATATTTTTTTCTTTCTGGCAATCTATAATTTACTTTTAATCTATTTGGTTAGAAAAACTGTTCAGATCAAACTTAAGGATCTACAGATGTTTGTTAAACAATTATAAATGCCATCAAACATCGCGAAGAAAAATGAATGCTGTTGAATTATTATTAGCATTGGGAAAGTTCTTTACTAAAGTGTTAGAAAGTGTTAAACATCCACCTGACTGATAAATTACTTTATTTTTTCAGCTTGTGAAGTTTAAGTTGAGAAACATAAATAGTCTTATGTGCGTGTGTGTGTGTGTTTGCCTGTTTGTTGACAGTATTTGTATTAACTACTACATTATAACTTATGTTTTCATAAAAAGATGATGTTTTTTCGTAGGACATGTTTTTTGGAATGAAAGCTTTCCTATCTTCAATGTACTATGTTGAAAACTAATAAATACCTCACATCATTACTCTACAAAAATTCTAAGGTCTCAAAATTCTGCAATAAAACACGGGTACCACGGGTACCAATGTTTTATTTCGATTCTAAGACGGCAAGATCGATTGTGCCTCTATAATGTGCTGCACCAGTTTTTTTAGAAAGCTTATTCTGAAAGGATGTTGTTTGGTTACGCGGACTGTAAAAGTAATAAGCACGGACCCATAAATTAACGGATAAATAATACACAGTTTGTTTCCTTCTTTGTGCATGCATAGGAGAAAATCACGGGACTGTTTAAGAATCTAACATAAAACCTAAAGTAACCTCTTATAGCTGTGGATTACACAAGGAACAATGTTGATTGGTAATTCTAAATATTCTGCTTTTACCATTCCTGGTACATTTGCATGAAATATTTTGGACTAAACTTAAGCCGGGTTTAATGATAATGAAATCCAGCCCAGGACTGTCAGTTTTCAGACACTCCGCAAACACTGATGCAAAAAATTAAGCACGTCAGTGAGCAGGTCATTAGTTGGGCAAGCAAAAGCCCCTGACACATAAATGTAAATGGTAAAATTTAACTGTATTTCAAATACACTGACACAGCTTACATCTTTATTCACATCTAATGTAGTTCTTTATAAATGAGCCACACTTTCTTTACCACAACACTTTGGACCACATACAATCGTTTTCGCCGAAATTGTTTTAATTGTCACGAGTTTAGGCTGTCATGACCCAGATTCAATTGCATTGGTTATTGGTAGATACTTACTCTCCTAGTCCACCTAAATGGCCGTCAACGAGTCTTTTGATAGTTTTTTATTTTAGCAGACTCAAGACAGGGATACATAACAAATGTCAAAATCCCTGATCGCTCATTATTGTAGCTACTTACTCTCCGTAAATGTTAATCAGATTGAATTTCGATTGTTGTCACTATTATCAAAATTAACAGTTGAAGTTCATTCTTCTTTTTGACCTGACACACTATTTAACTACCAAATAGTTGTAATATTAATTAAACTTGAAATATTTGTTCTGACAGTCTATATATTGGGTCGAACTGCGTTGGTGAAAAAATATAGGGTCGAAATGAACAGGGGTCGAATTTCACTTACTTTCTCACTTTTTATCACATTAGGGATTACTATTTATGTAGCCAATAATGGGTTCGATTAAGTGTTATGTGTTTGAATAGTTTTGTAAATCTTAAAAGGAATGACACAGCGGATAAATAACTTTAAAATTGGGTCACTGAACGTTGCTTACAAAATTGGTTTCTGTTGCAATCATCTATGTCGTTGAGACGCTTTTTTCTGTGTCAGATTTCGATGTAAAACCTCTGCGTGATTGGCGGAAATAGAAATGTGTTCTGGGAAATTAAACAACTGATTTCTGCAGTCCGAAAGAACAGACAAAATTACGTCTTTATTTTCAGAAAGTTCATTTGTTAACCTGTTAAAATGACTTCGAAGATCATTCCTTAGACACAAGAGTTGTACGATCAACTAACCTCCCACTTGCCGTCTACAGGTTCGGGAACTAGATAGAGTGGTTTCGTCACGATTTTCATTGACATTATCAGGAAAAGCCGACGAAATGAGTCGACACCAAGCAAGGAAGGACACGAAGATGAGGATTAGGGCTTTCCCTGTAAGATCTACTTTGTATTAAACCAGTCGTGTGCTGTGTTATATGTATACACTTTATTTGACGTTGTGTATGAGATGGACTAGCCCTTCAGTCTACCCAGATATTTGAGAGAGAATCTGATGGTCACTTGTAAACTACACCATAAACACATGTACTTAGCTGGTAACAGCTTTCCCATCATCATATGTGGCTGTTCAAACTTGAAATAAGTATCCACAGCTTTCTTTGTAGAATATTTTTTTCGTATTTGGTTTAAGAAAACTGCATTATGATAAGTAATGTTTTACAATGATAGTGTTATGCGAGTCTTTCAAAGGGAATTTAAGATAACACATGCTTTAAGAATCTGGACCATATCCGCTGAAACTGGCAGAAAGCAGCATGATTTACACAAACCCAGGTTATTAATATTAATAATAAATACCCCCTCCCCCAAATCCACCATCTGTTGGTGTATCACATGACTTGTGTTACAGAACTGTACATTATTCATTTGAACACACAAATTGAATATATAACTTTGTTGATGATAGTAATAGATATTTAGTCATTTACATTGTTTATGTATCCATTTGCTCAGTTAAGAAGGATTTGCCTCCCTTGAAATACAATATGTATGTCCTTATTGAATATGTTTTAACTATTGATGGAGCACCTTGAAGTTTATTTCAGTATATACAAAATAAAACAATGTTTTTTGTTTGGATAGACTTGGGTTAATCATGCTAGCCAGCATATTTATAAAGTTATACAAATCATGTTGCCGGTACTCTCCAATTTTTACTTTTTGTTTGAAAGTCGAAACCTGCATAAATTTTATCAATGAAAATATTTCATTTTACAGATGACTATGGATGAAAAGTATGTGGACAATATCTGGGCACTTTTAAAAAATGCAATTCAAGAAATACAGAAAAAGAACAACAGTGGTTTAAGTTTTGAGGAATTGTACAGAAATGCCTATACTATGGTATTGCATAAACACGGGGAGAAGCTGTACTCAGGTCTGCAAGAGGTTGTTACAGAGCATCTAGTGAACAAGGTAACTATATAGTAGGTGAATTGAAGTAGGAAACTTAAGGATGAATAGTTTGGATGTCTGATATTACTGACTTTCTAAGGATTTGAATCTTGGAATTAAAGTGGTGTATTTTTATGGTACAGGACAACACACTCATGTAGGGTTTATTTAAATTTTTGACGAAAATAAAGAAGCACATTATACTTTAATTGTGTTGGCTTGTTTGTTCCAGGCAAAGAAGTGACAACTGATCAGTAGCTTAAACAAACTGTCTTATAAACTAATAGTATGTAAGGACAAACCAATTGTTAATCATTAAACACAGAACTCCCCTTAAACATGAATCCTATACATGACAATTTTTATTTTTATGTTACTGTTTCGTGTTTTAGGTACAAAAAGATGTGCTAGATTCCCTGAATAACAATTTTCTGTCAACATTGAATAGTGCATGGAGTGACCACCAGACGTCAATGGTCATGATCCGCGACATCCTCATGTATATGGTAAGATATTCTAATTTCAACTCGAGGGCCTGACTTTGTGTTGAAATTGTTACTCTTAAGTATAATAATACGACGATTCATTGCAACGTTTTGAAATTTTATATTGTCCAGGCTCCAGAGCTGGAGATAAGATAATGGTCCAAATTCCAATTCGTAATAAACTTAGAATTTATTTTCTGTCTCAAAAATAACTGTGAACATTTATTATGGCCTCTTAATTCAGTTAGGCTGTTAAACTATGACTGTGCCACTTCCTGGTTACTGCAGAAACTTTTTCTGGATTATTTAACTTTCAATTTTAAAATTCACACAAAACACCAAATTTTGTCTTGCATTTACTTTGAGAATGTCTTAAACAATCAGCCATGGCAACACATTTTCTAAGAGTCAGTATCATCAACTTTTAATTTTGTCCTCTTTTTTTCTGTTTTAACACTGTCATTTTGAGCAATTGAAGCAGAAAAGATGTCTTAAACGCTGGATTCATGCTGTCGCTTCTATATAACAACATTTATTATAACTTAGTTCAGACTTATAGTTATACAGTGCTTATTTATATATTCAATCAATTATAAAAAAGACCCAATTGTTAACCAAAGATGGGGTAACAAAATGCAAAAGTACTTGCTAAAACCCCCTAAAGAATATTTGCTGTTGATTTATAGGAAGTATATATATAGAAATCGACATGCTACACAAAAGAAGTATGACAGTTACTCAATAAGAATCTACAATTACTAGATTAGTTTGCTTGTTGCAGGGTACTAAAGGGTAAGTACCTAATTACAAAGAATACTTGGCTGTTGCTCTGAAGTTAATCTTAATTTCTTATGGCCAACGCTTGTAACAACATGTTAAGTGAAGATAGCAATGGTCGATGTGTGCTTTAGTAATTTCATTGCAAATTCTTTACTGCCGATTCCAAATAGTTAATATGATAAAAGTCTATTTTCTACTTTGTTTTCACCCAAAGTTAAAAACAGTTTGATGATCAGAGTAGTCTATAGGATAAGTTGTTTGTATATATGTTTAACTCCACTGCATTGTATATGTGTTGCCAAGAGTTACATTTCTAAGAACATACATTTTTGGGGGAAGGAGATCTGTAGATTAGTTCAGTCCTGGCTATATTGCTTACCATTGCTGAAGACAATTTTTTGTATCCCCCCTACAAATGCAAATCAATCTTTTGACTATTTCAGGATCGTGTGTATGTACAACAGAACAACGTAGACAATGTATATAACCTTGGATTAAATATATTCCGTGATGAAGTTGTGAGATATCAGTCTATTAATGAACATTTAAGACATACATTATTGGAAATGGTTGCCAAAGAGAGAAGAGGAGAAGTGGTTGACAGGTGAGACAGTTTGAATTCAATCTATCACACAAACATCAAGGCAGATTGTAGTACTTGCATAACCCTTTTTGTATGTAGACCCAATGTTTTGCATGTAAGTCATTGAAATATGCTGGTCCTATTCAGGTAGCTAGATGAAATGACTTAAAGCCTTTTTGACAAACACACTATAACAGAAAAAAGAGTATTACTATAACAGAGATGGAAAGACAGCAAACTTTTATTGGTCCGAAAAAATATTTTGTTCTTTGCCTATTGTGAAATTTCAACCTTACTTGACAGTCACATTTTGTACCAGTCATGGTCGAGGGACCGGTGTCTTTAACATAGACTGCTAAACATAGACTGCTATAGAATCTAATGATTAACTAAAAGAGCAATGAATCATTGTTGGATATAACGATACGGTCAATGCACTGCCTTCCGATCCAATATGTATATTGTGGCATAATGTTATATATTGAAATACCGGTATATCAGAACAGCACTAGACAGGACCTTTCAAGTAAGGTTATGTTTGATACTGGCAGTCTTTGACCTAACCCTGTCGCCCGGGTCGAGTTGTTTGCCGATCAGGGGAGTAATAAATCTAAGTAACTAGCTCGATCGGGCGAGTGGTAAAATGAGGCTGGCTGAATATAATCGTGTTTCAAATCGGTAAATGTTCACCGAAAAGTTGACTTTAAACAATTAAAAAAAATTTAAAAAATGGTAACAAACACTGCACTCGTCGATTAAGTTCTCTGGATGTTTATCGACAATCTTTTGTCTTAATCGCAAGTAGACAATCTTGGTTGATTATAGTGATTAGAAATAGCTCACATACGAATGCATGCGGACTTCCGAGGTCGCGAAAACACAGCACAATTCGAAATTGACGTCTTCGATCGTCATTGTTTTGAATTGTTTTGATTGAAATCATTGTAATTCATTGTATATTGATATGGTTAGGTGACTTGAATTGATGTTAGATAAGGATACAGTGACTCTTATATGTTGGGGGGAAAAAAAGTCATTGTTGATGGATTATGAGAGAGATTAAAACATCAGGAAATAGCTTTCTGTGTTTATTAATCATTTGTATAATGGCATGACATGGGAAAAAACGCACCAGTGTTCACTCACAGTTACTTACAACAATTTTAATTTGGGCTAGTAAAATTTCATTCACGCTAGTGGTTTTTCCAGGGTTTCTTATGTATTAGATAATTTTGGAGACAATTTGTTATGTTTGTTATATTAAACATTGTACCCAGTTTGTGCAATAGCATTTGTTGTAAAAAAACACTTTCTGTTGGACATCCAATAATGAAAATTAAGACATCCCTAGTCATATTAAAGTCATACGGTCCAATTTCTGTTTTCTACTTAAAGATTAATCTCTAATCAGTACCGTTTTACTAACGCACTTACGCAAATTTCAAAGTTACGCACTTATTCTTTATAATCCTAATAACTCACAAACAATTGTGAAGTGAAGACAGCGTTCAGAACAATATGATCCAAGTATATAACAAACCAAGTTCTGATGGATTTAACTAAGGGTTTTAGATTTTATTCACACTTTCAATGTGTGCATACATTTATGTTAAATGCTTTAGTAAAACGATACCCAGTTTCTTAAATGTTAATGTTTGTTTATTCTTATATATTTTTCCAATTTCAGAGGGGCTGTAAAGAATGCATGTCAGATGTTGATGGTACTTGGTATAGAGACGCGTAGAGTGTATGTCGAAGACTTTGAACAACCTTTCCTCAGAGAATCCAGAGAGTTCTATATGGTAAGACTTTGTTGAATAATGGGGGAGACTTGTTTCTGCTCGAGCTGTCTTGTCTGTCTCAACTCGTGTTCGCTCTATAACTTTTTAACAGGTTGGCGGATTTTGAAATACCAAATGTTATAAATCAGTTTCAAATCGTGCTCACTGTACAACTTTTGTACAGCTCAGAGGATTTCGATAAAACCAATTGTTATCTATATGTGGGGAAGAGTGCAAGTTATAACTAGCTTGGTTCAAGGTCAAGGTCACATTTAAGAAATGAAACATATGTACCTATGTTTTATCACAGAATCATGGCTGCGCTGGCACTCATTTTTAATTGCGTAAATCCTTTATTAACATGGGTATTATGTTTGTCTGATTTTGCATTGTTCCATTGTTTGATGCTGTACAGATAGGATGTGTATACAGCAATGGAGAACATTTCTTTTCTACTTGTTCATTCATAAAAGTTGTCATGTCCAAATATACATTATATGGTTTTCTATAGCATGAAGTCATGTAACATTTTCACAAGAAGATTTCATGCCATGTAGCCAACTTTAATGTGCATCTATAACAGAGTGATCTATGATACTATAGTACACAATTCATCTCACATTGTTATTGTATGAGAACACTGACAAGATACTCCCAAATAAATGACATGGACCAATGCATTACAAAACAGGTGTTGCATATGTATAAAAAGGACACGTGTTCTATACTCTGTTATAATAACAAGACAGTTTAATCCACCGCAGTCTAATCCACCAATTTCACAATTTAGCAGACAGTGTTTGGTTTTGACGATATTTAACAAGGGAGCTTATTTCACTTTTAAGTCAATCTTCCATAAGGGCCTCAATTTATTTTAGTTTGATTGTGAAATCACGCTCGAAACCGTTCCTGGAACCAACCTGTACTAACCAATTAGGGTAAAGTTTCTTGCTCAAGGAAACAGAGTGTTATACATTCAAGCGTGTCTGGTCAATTAATGTAACATTGATTTATTTACTTCTGTCGAGAAATCATTTAACTTCTTTGAATATGCATATATATCTTATCTGTGAATTATATTTGCTACCCAAGTGAGTGAAATTAGAGCAAAATTAAAAGTGCAACTGTAGCAGAAGAACCAATGATGCTGTAGTACAAAATTCAACTCACCCATAGTTGACAGTTTATATCTGACCTTGTTAACTATTTGTTACTGTTTTATTTACCTTCAGTCTGAGAGTCAGAAGTTCCTAGCAGAGAACAGTGCCTCCATGTATATAAAGAAGGTTGAAGCACGTATCTATGAAGAGGCTGAGCGTGCAACACATTATCTGGACAAATCCACAGAAGAACCAATTGTCAGGGTCCTAGAAGAGGAATTGATTAGCAAGCATATGAAAACTATAGTAGAAGTAAGTTTCATTAGAGTGCTTTATATGAGTATGGTTCAATGATATGTGCATACATGGTTAAGCATTTGTTGTGATCTTGGAAGCAGAAGGAGTCACAGAGCTGTTGGACACATTTCAGGTATATGTCAGTGTTTGAACAGCACCATGTATCAAATTTTAACTTATCTATAATAAAAATACAATGCAAGTAAAAAAACACGAAAACAACTGTCATGTAGTTTGACAAACACATTTTTTAACATAGATTAATAATAGAATAACCATTTTACAGTCACCAGGTACAATGCAGGAATGACAAGCTTTTTCATATTAAAGATGGACTTTAGCTCCAAATAAAAAAATATACAAATTCATCTATACTTCATAGACACTCATGAAATAATGCCCTTGTGGGATATATTAACAAATAAACTCCATCCTATAGCCATAGATATACATGTACTGAAATTGTCAAAATAATGTTTAACAGGTCGTTCATAAAAGATTTTTAGTACATTATGAGGGCAATTTGAAAGTGGGAAAATCAATGTTGTGGTTTTTTTTGTTCAAACTAAGCACAAACTACTTCATCAGAAGAATTTATTATATCTATATGTTAATTTCTTAAAAAAATATTTTTGGGGGAAATTAATTAATTGTGAACGGAAGGGGCTACTTCAATGATGTTGTGCAACTAATGTGTGTGTCTTTTATCTGTAGATGGAGAACTCTGGAGTGGTACATATGCTCAAAAATAACAAAACAGATGGTGAGTTAATTCAATAGTTTCCTGATCTGATCGAATCTGAGAGTATGAGTGTTAACTTGAGTAGAAATATACAAGCAATATTTTTGGCAAATTTGAGTATTTGGTATTGTTGGAATCGTCGTTTGAAGCTTTTAATTGGTACTACATACTTGTAATTCAGTGTTTTTTTTCTCATAATGACGAAAAAACATGATACTGGTTTCTGATATAATAATGCGACAATATGTCAAAGTGCCAGAAAACCGAGTATATATGAAATTGTTTTTGTGTTTCAGATTTAAGTTGTATGTATAAACTACTGGTACGAGTGCCTAATGGTTTGAAGACGATGTGTACATGTATAAGTGGTTATCTACGTGAACAGGGCAAAGCTCTCGTCAAGGAGGAGGGAGAAGATGGGAAAAATGCCATCACATACGTTCAGGTACCTCAATCCTTTTTATTGTTTGTAGTGTACATATCATCATCACTGCCACCATCTTCCCATCATCATCGCCACCACCATCTTCCCATCATCATCACCGCCACCATCTTCCCATCATCATCGCCACCACCATCTTCCCATCATCATCACCGCCACCATCTTCCCATCATCGTCGCCACCAGCATCTTCCCATCATCATCACCACCACCACCTTCCCATCATCATCACCACCACCATCTTCCCATCATCATAGATCGGA
>ENA-OREC01001427-OREC01001427.1-marine-metagenome-genome-assembly--contig:-NODE-1427-length-12086-cov-11.449996_pt1 | contig 12086 bp, 8 predicted proteins | sample MGYA00248626_ERZ508543 | MGnify/ENA primary metagenome ERZ508543 (study PRJEB26211, sample SAMN05518279) | marine metagenome | isolation source: Puget Sound, Washington, USA | host: Bankia setacea... | reverse complement strand
GGGGGGGGGGGGGGGGGGGAGGTTATGTCACTACATTTTGATGAATCGGGCTTCCTTCTAGCATGTTCTAACTTCAGTTTCTGACATCATGTTCTGAATCATTTTCGGAGATCATTTTCTGGCTTAATATAACCGACTCGTGTAGAATTGCTCGTGTGATTCCATCTGAATGTCCCGCCTGTTCAGAAATAGATGATCGAAATAGTAGCACGTGTAATCTTATAATGTACAATGCCCACAATCCGGTAATGCCCACAATCCGGTAATGTAGCAACTAATGACAACATGTATATCACATTCACTTCACGAGTACTAGAAATCAATTAGACGTGTAATTAAGAGAGAAGTTGCTGGTGTAAAGGCCACAGACTATACGAGCAATACGACTAGTTTATTGGCATACTTGCTTCACTACACGTGCATGAGATGATGAAGTAGACGCTTTCATACCAGTTGCACTAAAAGATGGTACCGCATACAAAGCATGTATATAAGTTTATAGTAAACTCTTTCTTCAATCGGAAATAACTCGGTTGATTCCATAATCGTACGAGACTGCATAGAAAACGTGTCCGGGGAGTTCCGGTTGCCCATACATGTGCTTCGTGAAAACTCGGTGACAATCGACAACTGAGGAATGTTCCTTTGTGTTCCTATACTTATTTCAGGCATTTTAGCTGAACACGTTGTAGGACCTACATATAAAAGCACGTGGACACAATCAGTACTGTCAAAAAATGTTGCTTTTAGTATATGTTTTAATACAAAATAACGACCCGACATTGTAAGTGCATACATATTAGATTAAACAATTCTGCTGATCTTGACAATTATGTACAGGCAGTGTTTGATTCCTTATATCACGTGCACCCGTTTTACCCAAGAACAAAACGCCAATGTGTCATCCCACAAAGCAGTACTCTGTATAATTCCTATAATGTGGCTTTTACACATATAAGTGGTAGACATAATCGCTAATGTTTGCTAATATTTTCTTAGACTTTATAACGGTGGTTAGCGAGTAACATATGTTATTAATATTTCTATTTTTTCTCCGTCATGGGATGTTTATTTTATGTTAAATCATAGTTGTATTTGAGGTAAACCCGTTCAATAGAGTGTGTGTGTGTGTATGCGTGCGTGCGTGCGTGTGTGCGTGCGTGCGTTCGTGCGTGCGTGTGTGGTTATATACCTTAATTCTATGTATCTACCTAAATTGATACAGAATCTATTGTTAACATGAAATACCGGAGTTCTTCTCTCCTGGCTGGTATGGTGTACACTATAGATTTACCACGATTATATAAGGCTTCTGGGTTTTACAAGGATACATTGCGGCTACAAATATGTAAATAAAAAATAACTTAACTGAGCTAAACAAGTTTTACCATGAGCAAGTGTCGTTGTAATGAGTTTTCGCTACATTGTGACACCAGTTTGATATAACCAAGATCGACTGAACGCATCAATGACAAACTTCTAGGCTTCGTTTACATGTCGATTGTGTTGGGATGGGGGTTAGGGTTAAATGCAAAACCATTCTATCTACGTCTATATTCAAAATCACTTAGAACGAGTTTGCTATCAATGTACCATATTGATTACTCATGCAGATACACTGTCATCTTTTGGCTGTAGTTTCGTGTGGGTCTAATTGGTGATATGATAATTAGGAAACAGCGTTATACAACTGTCGTGGACGTCTGTTTTCTATAATTTCTCATTCTTGTATTATATTGTCAGACGCTATTGCATGATTAGTGGTTACACATCTGTTCTGGAACGTGTTTTAATTACCAATATGTTTGTCTTACATTGACCCTTGTTGTCTCGAACTTCATTGTGTCGAGTACCGCGTAATGTCGTAGTCAGTCTAAAGTTCCATTTTGCGTTATGCGTTCTATATGAGAAATGTGTATGTTGAAATCTACCATCACATTTATTATAGAAAGCTGCAATGTGTCTTAGTTTCGCTGTCTCGAATTATTTCCAGTTCCCCTTTTATTTCAGCTCATAAAGGGTGGGCTGTTAATCTTTAGAAGAACGTACATTTTGTCTTAACCTGTTAAATGTTTTACCCAAGTTCTTCAACGAAGCATGCGTCAATATAGTTTAATAAAATAATATAATTATCATTCGGTACTTTTTATTACATTTAATTGTACATAAGCGGAGTCAACGAGTATTGAAAATGGAAGAGAGAACATCGGGACTTGAACATCAATTTGACATAAACTGAAATTTGACGTTATAAGCGAATTTGAAATAACAAGTGTGAACTTATGTTTATATTATATTTTCAATTTGACATGTTAATCACATTTCCTATTGTTGTATGTCGTGTATTTTGGGCTGGAGGCCTTTCATTACATTTATATATTGAATAAATCTTGAAAATCTTGAAACTGTTTATGATTTTATCCTACTTTCGATAAAGGCTGACCGTGAATTTTCCTGCTCAGTCATGATGTTCCATTCTTGTTGTGTTTAGTGCGATGCCCAACTTTTGCCATTATTTAGAATCAACTCTAAACTACGAAACCAAAACTCACAAAAGACAGCTGCTTGTTTATATAATTGAACACCGATTTATCTGTATATGTACTTAGCAACTCTTTGTTCTTCATTGGAAAAATACATTAGTCGTTTCTCTTCAATCATGTGGTATTTAGAAATGTACTCTTCTGATGTACTCGCAGCGTCGGGCAGTATCACTTTGAATGGCACTCATTGACGACTGACATCACCCACTAATAAACAAAGCCCGATCTATTTAGCTATTTACCTGCCTGGAATACCATATAGACAACGGTGTCCAAGCGTAATGCAGCCAAACAGGTGAAGTTGATCTCTTACAAAATGTCGAACCCAATCAAACAAATACAGACAAGACAGAAAAAAGTAATGGAGGTTAACGGACGTGCTTTCTTTATTACCCCTAACAGTGTCTATCTCTTTATATACCAGAGTTTTGCCAATTTTGTATGACCATAAAATGTTGTTACTTTCTTGGCAACGGTTGAAACTCTTTGTGAATATTTCGTGGGGTAGATTACGACATCAATCTAATAAACTAAATGGCTGTGTAATAATAATGAAACGAATCCAGATTCCGGTGAACTGTATCGAGGTCTGCCTACCCAGTCGAGAAAACTTGCTAAGTTGATAACCTGTACTTCGGGTGGATTGCTTTTCACGTAAACGATATACGTACGGAAAATACGGAAAATATATGTGTATTATATCAGGTTGTTGGTTACATATAACAGTCACGGTTTTCTTAGGCAGAACCCAAAAGTTTCCGTCCTTTGTTCTTTGCTTGGAAAATACGTGTTTGATCTTAAGAAGAATATTTTATGAAGTTTTTGTTTTTTGTATGTGTTTTGTGTGTATGCGCGTTTGTGTGTATACGTCTTTATTTGTATGCGCGTGTGTTTGTATATGAGCGCATTTATAGTTGGTCTACACTCTGGAAAGCTTTGTTCTATGTCTTTAGTATAGAGCATACAATGTATAAAGGCATGCTGTAACTCCGTACAGGAAGTCAAACTAAGCATTTTAAAATACGACTGGTAATATAGTATATGCCACAACCGTTTTTTTGTCGAAGCAGAGATGAGATGGTTATTTGTTCTTCAGTAAAAGCTTTGGTAACACGTCACTGGCCTATTACACGATTCCTCTGTAAGAAATCGGGGCGTTAACCAGCCTGTGATTTATGTGTCTGATTTTAATATTGAGATGAAGACTATAAATGTCAGATAAAAAGAAAGTTAGTTTGATTGTGACGTCAAAAGAGGAACGGATATGAGTCTCGTTAAACTCGAAAAATACGAGTTAACTGAACAAATCGAAGTGTTCAAAGATGTGATTGATACAAAATGTACATGGAACAGTTCAACTAGAGACGAACGCTCGAAATAAAGATACCCAAAGATTTGCGCCAATTCGATTGACATACTTTGGCCTTTTCGTCGCCTATCAAATAATTAAGGTTTTCAGAACGTTTCTCGGAACCATTTCGTTAAACACGAATTTTATCACGAGTAGCAGCCAGGCACAGCATATGCGCGGTAAATGTACGTATACAATGTCACTATAGAAAACAACATGTGACGAAAGATAACTGTTCTCATAACTATGCATTTTATATCATAAAGGCATCGTGCAATAAATTAATATGTTGGCCAGTATCTGGAAATCATTACGCGTCGGCGGTCCATCTTATCGTTTTAACGCGTGCTAGGGATCTCACTCGGGCCCCTGATCGCACGCAGGACCCTACAGCGAAGCTCGCGTGTTCGCCGGAGGGGGTCGTTGATTTAATTCCCGTACTTACCACCTGGAACTGTTTGTCTCGCTTACATTGATTAGCCCTATGTTAGCAGACGAGAGATAAAAATGGCGGGTAATAAACATGCACGTCTCAGAGAACATTTAGGAGTCTTGTTGTAGTTAATAAATCAGGAACAATACGATGCAGCAGTATTCAAGTTAGTAATAAAACCATGCACACATTCTCTAAAGCTGCCATTTAACAAATAGTGTACATATGATTGTACTGGATATTGGCCAACATATTAATGTACTTATGGCATATGCCCCTGCTGAATGCACATTTCGTGACTGATAAAACTTAGAATATAATATAATGTGTACATTAGTTGATACCTTTAGACGGTTGAATTTAGAAATGAATTTAGAACTGGACGAGTAAAGCTCAATTCACTTCAGTAAATGAAGAAGACATGGGAAACGATGAGAAACACACAAGAAAGGGCGTTTCATCATACGTTTATTTTGGCCGGACTACTCTTTAAATGCCGACACGGGTTCTGAATACTTGTGTTTGGTGTCTATACACTGCGTATTTGAGCATATAAATGCACACACAAAAATCTCCACAAATCGTTTACGCTTGTCAGAACAAATATTGCAAAGCGCTTTGTGTATAGGATGTGCCGATTACGTTGAACGACAAGAATGGTCAGTGTATTACCGCGTTTACCATTGGACAGTCGATCTCTTGTCAGTGGTTTCTTTATCAGAACAGAACAGAACAGAGCATACGTTTATTTAGACATTAAGCATACATAGCTCATAGTCCTAACACAAATATTGCATGGAAAAAAAATGAAAAGAAAAAAATCAATAAGTAGATCCTATTAAATACATAACTATTAGCATACAAACATATTTTGTGAGAATGTAAATTGTATGGAAGAAACATTCAACTTAAAATAAACATACTTCAGAAAGCACTATTATAAAGAACATACCGTTTAACGAATTTCTTAAGGTAAAAGCTTTAATACAATACGTTGACAATTTTATTAACAGTGATATATATTTTGTTTGTACTAGCTCTATCTTTATCAACCATCAGATCAACATTATCTATCTCCTACACTCACACAGTACATGCTTTATGACCCCGTTGCACTGTCTGATACCCGTATTATCTCTATCACTTCTAAGGGGCCGCCGTCTATGAGCCCCCCATTACAACAACCTGCTGGAATCCCGTTATCGTGTTATACCTCAACATGCATTCACAGCTACAGTCCCTTTTATTGCGGCCCCGCTCAAAGACCCCTAAACACCCGTGCCAACAATTAGGGATTTAATACAAGATCGTGGGCGAATAATGTTATCTGTTAGCGATGATAATGAGGAATGTGTCTCAACTACAGGCGAAATAAATAAAAGAGAGGTAGATTCATCATAAAGATAATATCACTTTTTTATTATCTATATCTATATGCCGATGAGTGTATAGGGTATATGTAGATATATAACAATTCACGAAGTAACATGCATACGATAGATTAGGTTAATTATCACTTCATCTGTCGGCCTATGTTTTTTCTCTCTGTTAGCTATACAAGCGCCTGAGCTACCTTGATTCTTGGTGTTTCCGTACGCCTGCATACCTCTTGGTGATTTAGATCCGCCACAGTCTCTTCAGCCGCTCTTCAAACAACACTGAACGCCTAAATTCTTTTTTTCGGCTGCTTAAATTATTCGTCGAGTAGATCTGTTATATTGTAACTGACGTACATTTGGTTTTGATTTCGGTGTAATGAACAAACAAGTACAGGGATATTAGTGTGTTCGGTATTCGCCAAAGGTTGGAAAGTTATAACTGTTTTTATTATCGGGCGGAATTAGCTAACCGTAAGTATATTAGTACCATGTACTGTTAACAGTATTGTGTTTTAGCTGACGACGACGAATATTTTCAGGCAAGGAGTACTCGTTTTCTATGTTATTTTGGATTTTGTTTGAACAAGTAAGAACACGTATATTTTCATTGATCATGTTTTGAATATCATATAACTGCATGTTCAATATTGTTATCGTGAATACAATATTCAAAGAGCTGATTATACTGCAATGTAAATAGTAACTAACTGTCTCGGAATGTATGAACTATTTTAACTGCTGTAATTTCTAGGTTGTGTTTACAGTAAATTGGTAGAACCTTTTTTCAACATTGTCAACAGTTTGAACAGCGTAAGAAATAACCACCTGTTCAGAGTTGCTTGACATATTGTGTTACCTGAATCAAACATTTGGAACGTAAGCATAAATACTGGACTTTCTAGTTTGATTTCATTGGTAGGCTGGCCTGAAGGTGAATTTTGATACAAGGTATTTTAGTGATGACTTGGAGAGAAAAAATATGTTTCGGAAAAACTTTATCATAAAAGATTTGAAAATCAGTCTCTTAATACCGTATCTGAGATCAGATGGATTGAGTTCTGGATTAACCGCGTCAGTTATTTTGCCTTACAATTCATTCTGATCGTTTGACATAAAGAAGGTTGTGTATTTCAGAAACTTCAAACAATAATTGATTAAAACTGTTTGATTTTTGATTTTCTACCCGTTCCCTAAACGAGCAATCGAATGTATGCCATTAACATGCTTTCTCTTGTTCAGTTTAACACTTTACATTCCTGAAATATCTTCTATTTCTTTGCTTCTTATGTTTCTTCGATATTTTCTTCTCTACAACCTGTTTTCCCGTAATCGCTTTTGATACCTGCTTTAATCCTACGGGGAAGGAAAAGAGAGGATGTTTGTATTGAAATAGCATAGACAGTAATGCAGTGTTACTCTCAGCCATCTTCTCGTGGATACGCACATTAGTGAAAGAGAACATGAGAACAAACATCATGTAGCAATGTTAATACCAGGAAAACGGATACGCCATTGTCGCTGTTGTTATCATATAGTGTTAACTGTTTCGTACTGTTTGTCAAGATATAGAAGACGGGTGGGTTACATTTAAATATTTCAAATCTTGAAACCACTTTTTAATGGTTAGAAGATATGATTTGTTGATGAAATTACTAAGAAGATTCCCCATTGTCGCTGTTGTTCGTGTTAACTTTTTCGTACTCTTTGCCATGATACATAATACCGGTTACATTTAAATAACACTATATACTGTATTGTTCTTGGAACCATCTACATTTGCATTGAATGTTAGGTATAGTTTTTTAATTGACCACCAAACAAGATGATATACCAATGTCGCTGTTAAATATCGTGTTGACATTCTCTTAGTGTTTGCTATGCTTTAGAATACTGGTCATATTAAAGTGGTATAATTCTTGAAACCAATACTCCAGCACTATAGCTACCTGGGTACACATGGTTTTCTAATGATGCTATAATAAATTGATCATGATATGTTCTCTGTTTCCCACACGTGTATCTCATCATAGAAAACAGCCTTCTGTGGCCTATTAGTCAGCCAAGTATCCCATCTACTCATATACCTCGCTTATACAACTGTCTATGTTATGTAAGTGGTGGAGTGGGATTATATTCTGTATTCTGGGCCAAAACGTTGGTTTCATACCCTGGCAGGTAAACGAATTTCTGGAGAAAAATCGAGAACACAAACAATTTCACCATTTGATATTACATACGTTGTTGTTGCCTCTAGATTTTCGAACTATTCGTGCATTTGCGTGAGGTATGAGATGTCGACACAATCGTAAACACTATATAATAAGCATGTAATTAAATCTGGTCCATCAAAGGCTCCTTTGTTTCCTTAAGCAAGACACTTCATTGCTTAGTACTGGTTTGTTCCAGGAACGGATAATTGAAGCTGACCATGAAAGGCCCCCGTTGTTTGCTTGAGTAAGAAACTTAACCCTAGTCCTGCTGGGTTCCAGGAACGGATTCGAGCGTTTTGTATATAAGCTAAATTGCTTGTTTCCTGATCGAAATGAAACATGTGAGTGTAATGTAATTGTTTTCGTATATGCACGTATAACAATAAGACCGATGAACATTTAAACCGGGCATTATAATGTGAATTGCAGTTTTGTTTCGGCGATCGTATATATCTTTCTTCCCACATGAATATTAGGTGACCAACATCAACATCAACTCAGCCTTCCTTTTTGGATACTAGCATATTCTAGTAGATGTATCTCAAAATATGTGTATTGTTACTTGGGATGCTGTGGGCTCTTCACGTAGCAATCTAGGTCAAGAGGTGGTTTTCATAATGTTTTTGTCGGTATTGTTGTTGTTGCCGTTGTTGGCGTTGATGACGATGTTGTGTTCATGTTGCTGTTGTCGGCGTTGTTGTTCTTGTCGTTGTTGACGTTGATGATGTTGTTACTATTGTTGTTGTTGCTGTTTTTACTGTTGCATTTATATATTACAAGTACTATGTTTTCCATTTGATTTTGGTTTATGCGGTACGATGGACACCTTTGTCTTCAAGTTGTTTACTAGTGCATACAGGCTTTCAATCATACATCACCCAAAGCAAAGCACTTCACGACGACGCCACAACAAAACAATGTTAAAAATATAAAAAAAACAATGTTAAAACACTAAACATAATACATGTATTAACAAAAACAAAACAAAACAATCCTTGACCTACAGTGACATCTTATATGGAAAAACAGATTTCGGCAAAAGTCAGAACTCAAAATTTATAATTAATACCAGCAGTAGACATTTATAACACACGTATGAATCTTTGATTGTGAAGCTTTGTTTAATAAATATCGACGGCGAAGTGGTTAAATTGTATGGAACAAACTCATGAACGTACACTGTATGTGGGTCATTTGATTAAGAAGGGTTTGGTTAGTAAATAACACTTACACTGGAATATGTAGTCATAGGGTTTGGATCTGGAAAGTCAACTACAGATAACTGAAGACTCTTTTTGTACTTGAACAGTTCGATAATCCAAAACATGTATAGAACTTAAAGAACATTCGTTGGTTGAAACACAACACAAACATCATTTATCACCCAGTTATTTAGGTTGGATATTTAAATCTGTTTTTAAAGTTTATTGAATACAACAAATAGTGGGGCTCCCAAACGTGTACATCATTGGCGTATAGTAGTCAGACAGCACATACGTATATATCTATATCTATATAACACATACGTATGCTGAGGTCTCCGTACATTGTAGAATTGGCATTAGCTTTTCTCATTACACACTCTTGAAGGATGTCTTATGCATGTACATATTGTAGAACATCGACTGTGAGAACAAACCTGACCTATGTGCTGTGCTATTGAGAAATACTTAGTTTGTTTTGGTTTGTATACTTCGAATACACTTACTATCTGTCATAAGCAATATCGCCGCCTTGCAAATAAACACTCACGGGTATGTACTCGGGGGCGGCTTTATTTCATCCAGGTAAGCGAAATTTCTGGTGTGTAGAGAGGTTCGTTTTCAGCATTCCTCAACGGTTACCATGTATACAGATCTCTTAGCAATCTGTTAACTGTAGGTATGGCTAAAGTAGAAAGAAAATGGCAAAGAAAGAGAGGGAGGGAGAGAGAGAAAGAGAGAGAGAGAGGAGAGAGAGAGAGAGAGAGGGGGAGGGAGAGAGAGGGAGAGAGGGAGAGACAAAAAAATTGGGTTCTAAGAAATTAACAGTGGTAATGGTGCCTAATTCAAAGTGACATTTAACTGTTCCTGAAAGCCTGGAACAGAAATACTTGTTAACACGGTAAACAGGTTGGTTTCTGCATGTAAAACAACAGCTTGATGGTCAACTTTAATGTCAAATCTATGGAGAAAGCGCCAATGTTGTCGTAAAGAATTAAGTCATCCCATTTATGTAGTCAAGTTAACTAACGTTTATTGCTTCAAATGGTTAGCAGTGTATGAACGAGAACACACGAGAAGCAAACGTAGCACTACGCTTTTGAAGTTTTATTTGTAAATTGTTTGTCTTCATATGATGTCCCTTGATTTATTTGGGTGCCAATGCATGTCCATCTCTGTTCATCCAGATTTCTCCATGAATTACTTGTGTAGACACTATTCGTATTACAAATAATAGTATGTTGCCAACATCCATCTGTATTCAAGAACTATCCAGACCAAACAATGTTTACTGTTTCTTTCCACCATGAATGCCTGTGTTTGACTGGTCGTCCTTGATGGGGTGGGGAAACAAGGTCACATGTGTATCATATTTGTCCACTAACGTTTCTTAATTCAAACCATACAGGCCTCCCCCTGCGTTAACCGTTACACCTATCGCGGCCTGGTGAAGAGAGTAGCAAATATCAGTAGTGTCGGAGAATCTTAGCAGCTAACCAAACATATTACATGTACCAGCTGCCTTGATACAACACCAGAAATGTATATACAACTACAATGTGAATAGATTTATATGTAGGACATGTTTTTGTACGCATCGATGTAGGACATGTTTTTGTACGCATCGATGTAGGACATGTTTTTGTACGCATCGATGTATGAAATGTTTTTGTACGCATCGATGTAGGACATGTTTTTGTACGCATCGATGTAGGACATGTTTTGTACGCATCGATGTAGGACATGTTTTTGTACGCATCGATGTAGGACATGTTTTTTGTACGCATCGATGTAGGACATGTTTTTGTACACATCGATGTAGGACATGTTTTGTACGCATCGATGTAGGACATGTTTAGTACGCATCGATGTAGGACATGTTTTGTACGCATCGATGTAGGACATGTTTTTGTACGCATCGCCTACGAAGTAAAGACCTTGTGTTGACACCTTTATCGGCAAAGGGCTGCATACACATGTCGGAAAGCATAACAAAGTATATGTTTGACGAAAATATGTCCTCATAGACGTATAAGTTATGCCCGATGTAATATATATATATATATGTATCTCATGTTGACAGTTTATTTGGTCAAGAGCTGCATATAAATGTCAGATATCAAACCAAGACTATACATATATATGACGACAAGTTGTTCTCGTAAAGTTTGTGCAAATACAAGTTCACCCATTGTCACCATACCTTCAAAAGACGTCCACGGTAACGATTAAAATGGTACCTGTAGTTAACCAAAACAGTGGATATTGGAATTATATCGATGTTGAAATCATTTTAGTCGCACACATTGTTAGTGTCAGTCGTTACTGAATAATAGTTTCAGAAAAAAAGGTTGCAGCATCAGGCAAGTCAACATACGCCAACCACCTTGTTTTACTAATGTACATGTGTTAAGCAGATTTATCACGTTGAATCAGTGGTTGGTGTTTTTGCTTCGTTCTTATCTGGGACTGTTTCACAACAAACGGCACCAGGGTATTCAAGGAATGCCTAACTTTCCATCTAATGTACCGAATTCCAATGGTAGATGGTAGATATGTTTTGTTTGCTTTTGTTTGTCGTATAGATAAACAGTGGCTGGTAAACTTGTGTTTAGAATGGCCCTGATTTGAAGGGATGTGCTTGGTGCAGGTGGAACGTTTAGGGAGAAAATGTGGGTGTGTGAGTGTGTGAGAAGACGATGGAAATGTATGACCATGATTTGAAGGGAGGTGATTGGTGTAGGTGAAAGATATGAGAAAATGTACGCTCTCAAGTTCAACCTCATCTCAATATTAACACGAAACCTACCCTGCCACCGTACTAAAGAAATCGTATTTTAAATGGGTAATACGTGAAGAGTTGTCGCAATGTTCAGTCTAAAGGCAAATAGTCTTATATATTGGACTAGAATGAGGAATGTCATAAGAACTGTTTTCTACACTCTCGACAGGGTCACAGAAGTAATGA
>ENA-OREC01001426-OREC01001426.1-marine-metagenome-genome-assembly--contig:-NODE-1426-length-12088-cov-11.665640_pt1 | contig 12088 bp, 4 predicted proteins | sample MGYA00248626_ERZ508543 | MGnify/ENA primary metagenome ERZ508543 (study PRJEB26211, sample SAMN05518279) | marine metagenome | isolation source: Puget Sound, Washington, USA | host: Bankia setacea... | reverse complement strand
TGTTAGTTCTATAAAACTTGTTTAAATTATGTTACAATAATACTCGTCTACGCAATAGTAATGCACGTGTGTGGTGTATGTTTGTCATTAACATGACTTAAGTGCGCTCGTTTATAGAAGAGACAGAGATCGGGGATACATCCCCTCTTCTTCTAAATAATAGTAATAATATATAGTTAATAGTGTTACATGTAATAATTTTGCTACGATATTTACTTTTATAATCTTCATAACATAAGCTTGTGTTTTAAATTTTCTTTGTTTCTATACACACACATATATACCTTGGCTTTACCGTGTATATAGTTATAGTGTAGGGTTTGTATGACGATGTATGTTATGTACAAGTCTTTACCAATACTGTTCCTGTTCTTAACACATCCCCGTATTTATAACATCTTTGCATTAGTTGTGTAAACTTCATAGGACCACAGGTATGAATATTCTTTAACATAAAATTGATTTCTGGACAAACACTAGAAATTAGCCGATCTACTGTGTCTAACATGGTCTGTACTGTTATACATTTAAAGTACAACGTAGTTTATATTCACCGGGTGATGCCTTCATTAAATACAACCTATATATTCTGTAAATTGTGCACATACTTCAATTTTGTATTTGCTTGGATTTTAGTAACGCCTTGCAGCAATTAACATTTTATTCAACGATATTCTATACTCAATATATTTATACTAGTTAACATGACAAGGGAAAAAACAGTACATGAACAGATGAAAATGGGATTTCGCAATTAACCTTTTCTCATACATTCTTTCGATTAATACCATTACTTTCTTATTTCCTTTCCAGGTTTATTTCTGTTTTATAATCGTTCGCTTTAATTGATTTAATTTATCTAAGTGTCCATGTTTTGTATAAATATTTAAATCTGAAAATACAAGAACGTTACAAACACCGCTATTAGATCCATGTATGTGTATACAAGTGTCAGTAAACGTGTCTAATACAGCTGTTTTAATGGTAAACCACTCAAAAATATACACATGTTTTGTACGTGTTTACTAGACATTGTTTGTGCATTGTACTTTATTTAATGAGGGAACTTAATTGAAATAAATGCCATATTGCCATCAGGTGATCAGTATATTTCCGTCACAATATATCGTTTAAAATTAAATCCGTTGTTTACCGTCTCAAACAAAGTTTGTTGTTGTTAATTCTAATTGTAACTTTGATCCCAGGGAATTTCAGCGCGTAATGTCTCTAACATAGCATTTAATCACGAATATGTTTTCATGGAGTCATTCCATTAAACAGATATTCTATATATACTGTTTACGGTATCTTATGTTTCGCCGTATAATAAGCATTGGCAAGTTCCCTTTATTTCAAAAAATGTAACCACAAATGTCTAACAGTGTCATCTATATATGATCCATTCGGAACGTATGTATGATCCCTTATGTTTCTATGAGACGGATTCACGCTAAAGATGAATCGCAGACTAGTGATTAACAACAAAGGCACCAGCAATAAAGATCCCATCTGTAACTGTACTGTTCACGCTGACCGCTAAAATACCCATTCATATGCAAATTACCCGCACTTGACCAATGCTGAAATCCATGATCACTGTCTGCACGCACAAAGGTCATAGTCTGAATTACGTGTTTATTGTTTCATAAGATGTAAGTAATTGATGTAGTGGCCGTACACAGAAGGAAAGTGCGTGTCAAGTAGGTATTATTCACACCAACAATTGAGGCATATGACCAGTGCGTAAGATTAGTATTTTACTTTTAGTTGAAACATATTTTATTTCACAATCTGTACATACACTATAACATGACATTAAGTAAACATTACATAAACAACAGATGGAACTGGGATTTCGACGGAAGCCATACGGCTTATGATATCGTCTCCCAAAATAACCGATCAGTACAACTATGACGATATTTATAAAATATATACAGATTTGAGCAGTTAAACATAGGTAATATTAACCAGTCAAACAATAAAGTTGACTTTTTAAGGAATACTGAAACAAATATGAAATAACGTTGTGTGTGTTTTAAACGGAATAGTTGTTCACAATAGAAGAAGCAACTGGCACGTCGCATAGTTTGGAGAGTCAACGATGTTTGTTAAAAAACAAGTGGTTGTTAAGACTTATTAATATTTTACTTTTGTTGAGATAACATACATTGTACTAATAAACTATGAAGCTGTACTTTCACTCCTTATGTTAGTGGACAGGTATACTATAAATAGTTAACAGCTTCTTGATGCATCGATGTTGATTGAAAGAACTTTACTTGGTTAACACTCATGTATGGTCTCGCAGAGCAATGACAACGATATAGCCGAAACATTGGGTAGTACAACCTTAGTTAGAAATCAGTTGAACACACATTTACCATAGACGTACTTGTAGTGTTGAGAAATAAGAGAGATTGTCAGGGAATGAACTACCCGAAACAGTTGGACTTGACCTGTGGAACCTGACAATGTCAACAACAATTGTATCAACCTTATAGAACAACTGGTACTAATAGTCGGCTAGTGTATCTCTTCCAGCCTGTAACAGTTCTCGACACGCACTCAACAGTAAATTTACACGCATCTATAGATCTGCTTATTGTCAGACGTCAGCGAACATTGACTCTTCAAGGAGTTCAATACTTAAAACGGTCTTGAAATAGGAAAATACTTACCAGATATATCACTTATGTAGGATGTACCTAACAAAGTGGTTGATCACATCGTACATCCGACTAGATACCGGACTTAAACGTTAGATTCAGGCAAAAATGATACTCGCTCAGGTGCGCTCTGGCAAACTGTATTTATGAGTATGCATTCATGTAACCGAACTTTAATTGTTAATAATCATTCTTGGAAATAGTGTCGGTCTGCCACGGACGAAATTACCAATTACATCTATTCTGAAGGATTACATGAAATATTATGATAATTATCCTCATGAAAATAATTATAAAGTTTTAATAACACCGTAATCAATGTCTAAAAATATACACAAACAGCACACAACCAATAAATATCGTTTTGTATTAAATCTGCTGACAAGGCATGTCAATATTTTCTTTTTAGAGCTCTGCAAACTGACAAGAGAACAGCGCATAATGTAAGAGATTGAATCTGGTCTCAACTTTAGCTGTGTTTTGTTGCAGGTTCACACATGTTGTATTCATCAGTTCATTGACGCATATGTACGGGTATGGTATCTGTTACTATATACATTTGACATCGCTCTTGAGACACTGTGAGTATTCATTTATAATTATGTCATAAGCCTTATCAAGAAGTGGTATTTATAAATAATTCAATCTAGCATTCATGACTTCCTAGCAGTAAGTTCTTTTTAGAACCCAGTCTATCCCCATTATGTTGTTTTAACGAGATACTTGTACTAAACGATGGTGTTCTTATATCAATCATCATAGGAGGAGTTACACCACGTTCTATGAAAATGTTATTTTAAGACTAGATTTTGCAGTGAAAAGATCGACTGTTGAGAGTTGTTTGAACAGTTTATGAGCGCAAACGTACGTGTAGGAGGACATAAGAAGTCATCATTAACTATTCGCTCGATCTGCAGTTGTTTTAAGTAATCGTGTGTGTCGTTTTGTTACAAAACAAGTTGAGCTTCCATTAACATAGTTACAAAGGACAGGAGTCTTTGACCTTATGATCTGTTTCTACAATATCTTATTACGGATGTATTTATCCTACTCGATTGACGTCAATATTAGAACAATCAGAAACCTTGTTGTTCCATTTTAATTGATAATAATGGAAACGTGATCTAAACTCCTTTAATGTTTATTTTCATAAAACAATAACCTTTAAATCACAAATCAAATGTCTAAAAACAAGGCAAAATAATTGTACCGTGTGCGGAAATTGGTTGAACTAACTAATTTTGAAAATTAAATTTATCTAGAATGTGTTAACTTTTTCATGAGGCACAAACTAAACGCTGTGCAGTTTGGTTTGTACTGCTGTAATAAGTATTTCTTTCTCTGACAAACTCTCTTATTTCGTATGATCAAAAACACAATACCTAAATATATACCTAGTTAGATCTTTATACATTCTGATTTTACCAAAACTATTAGAAAACCATCTTGTTCAGCTTAACAGAAGACATTTTCTCCGTACTGACACGTGTCGCACTAACCCTTTATTTTGTGACTACCCGTAAATTATAGATACCACAGCAACTTTACCAATAGTTTTCAGGAAAAACAATAACACGTCTCATCAAACGAAATTCATACATGTTAATGGCGACACCTTTACGTAAAATCGCCCTTAACATTTCACTAAAACAATAACATCTAGTATCAAACAAAAACCACACATTCAAACACAACCATTTGTCAATAGATTACCATTTACCTTGGGATGTTATCGCGAGCCCTGTCTACAAAGTGCACACACGCCATGTAGCCAATAAAGTGCGTTGTACTTTAGATCTGATGAATTGGCTTCTTTGCCATTCCTTTTATAATTGACAATGCTGAAAGAAGCTAATAAGAAATCAGTGTGCTATATTAAAATCAAAAGATCAGCAATCCTTTTATAATTAATATATGCAAAACAAGCCCTTTGGAAATCTATTAACAGAGCATGTCGACTTACAAAACATTATGAAACAAGGCATCGACCTTCCATTTAACACTTGATATCTTTATATTATAGCATACAAACTTTTAATAACGTTAATGTCTATATTGGTTTTCAATGGTATATAGGAGTACAACAAATGATAGGTTATGTGTTTTAATAGTATATAAGTTATCATTACAATATGTAGGTGTGGTAAGTATAGGTTTCATTTTAAACAATTAATGACATGACTGACGAGTATCCGTATGCAATAAAAGATCCATTACAAACATCTCTTGTAATATAAACACATACGTTATAATTAAAAACGTCTGTCAGAGAAGCCTTGTCAATTCAGTTCGCCAATCCATATCCTGAATGACGGGATTCAGAATCCTTTCACTTTCTATCAAACAATGAAATTAACAGTACAATATTTATTTTAACAATGTCAATTAGAACTTTTGAGTTCTTGAACGGAAATTGAAAACAATAAAAGATAGAATGTACTATGAACGTCGTGATTGTGAGCTCCTGCAAGACACTGTAAACTAATCTCGATACGCGAATACATCACAAATAGAACATCAACATGTTTGATAGAACAGAACAGAACAATGTTTTCATAGACGCCGTGGTCTATGCCATGTTCACACATAAACATTCAAATGAGATACTTAAAACATACCAGATACACGAAGAACATAAACTGATTCTAGTTAGAAAATACGAGATTTAAAAAAAATTACAACTACAGCTACGAAGGCCGCACGCAAATGCATAAGTTCTGAGTTTGACATTGTATTGAACACGTTCATAGCAAAGTGCATTGTACAGGTAATGTCATATATTTAGCACATACAGCACATCTCATTCGATATTGGCTCCTATACGATTCTTTTCAGGATTAACAGAGTTAAACAAAGTCGGTAACAGGTACTCAATACATCTTATAATTAGTGAGGATCAATATGGCAGCCTTCAGTCTACTTCTCCTTCAACAAAACAACTATGAAACATAAAAAACTGCAAAGTTATTAAAGTAAAGTTCAAGTCGTCTTATATAGCGCTCTCCATGAATATTTCAAACTTTCAGATCAAAAGAGAAGAAGTTTTAATTACGTGCAAGCAACTTTGGTGTCCGATGGATACGATTAACTGCAACAGCGACTCAGCACATTTAAACATGAAAAAATGTGTAGCTACTCCAGTAATAGCAGTTAAGTGTTTTGATAATGGCGCTTTACTCGCTTGAGGATACAATTGAGCCTCCAAGGATACAATTCAACATTCCATGTGTACCCACGGACGGGTTAACATACATAATGGTAATGGAACGATAATCGTCCAAGATCGAAAACGATAACCTATAGGTAATGAATAGAGTTGTACTTTTGAACGAGAGGGTTGAACAACTAATGTGATGTCTTTCCACAAATTAATTATTGTAAAATGTTGAGTTTTTTTATCACACAAATTGAGTTTTAGTTTACACTATCGTATACCAAGTATGAATAAAACACAATTTACCATAACTAGTATTACGATGTAACGTTTACTTTGTAACAACTGATCGGCTTTGAATAATGTCGGACACCGAGCGATAACTTCGACTACGATGTTCTGTACAATTGTTCAGGCATCGTGGGTGGCTACGGGATACAGCGTTAGTGTTTTTATAAAATAAAAAGGGACAACTCCGTACGGAGGCTGCGCGGACATCGTGTAATTCCAGTACAATCATCTCACAGTCGTGCGTTTGCTGCACGGTCATCGCGCAACCTCCGTAAGATGCATGTGCAAGGATTGTGCAAAGCGAGTACGATATGTCTACGGCCTACGGACTTACGAGAGGTAGAGGTTGCGTGAATCCGTACGGTAACCGTACGACTGTCGCTAAAATGTAGATACGGGTAGATTACGGGTACACACCCCAGGTCAAATGTAAATCATAAAGTGCAGCAGGTAATTTATCCCGTCTCGTGTACTGTCTAGATCGTATGCAAGTAATATAAACGTGAGCGATGGTGTTGTTGAGGCGTCAAGATAATTGTAAACAAAATGTTGATTACACGTGGAATAATAGTAAAGAGACTTGTTCTGAATAATAGAAGTATTATTTGAAATCCATCTGCACATGTCGTCTCTGATTAGCTAACACTGGTTTCAGAGGTACTACATGTGATTCAAAGTGCAATCCTGCTCGATTTCCTTTGTTCTCAGTACGTTTGTTTGATAAGTTGTTAATTAGATCACTGGTTTATATGTGTAAGGTATGCGATAATACGATGATGACAGATAAAATAGGAATCAGCAGAAAGTTTTGAATGACTAGAGTCTATAAATCGAATGTGCTTAAAGAAACGAATTGTTCCAATGTCTGTTTCTCAGTTGCAGTATTCATGGAGTAAACCATCCCATTGTTAATTCCGGAAAAAGCCCCCGTTCCGTTCGCTCTTTCTGAACGCTTTAACTATGCCAGCGCACTAAGTTAGTATTCGGAAAGGCCATAAATGAGGCCAAGTCGAGATGAAACTGTGGCAAAGGTCCAAAACTATTCCGATTCTTATTTGTGTGTCACTGTGTGATGTAGCGATTGTGTTCTTAATAATAAATCTCTCAAACTGGGCTGTTATTGAATGAATGATATATTTATTAATACTTTGACTGACAAACCTATTAAAACTTCTCTGTGAAGGGCAACATATTAAACAAACGTTCGTCCTAATTACCTAATTCTCAGCATATATGTAAATGTCGGTCACAGTTAGATATCAGTTGTAATTTTAAACGGTCCGGCCTGGGCTTGTGAATACCACTTCTTGTGCACTGATTTCTCTCTGAATGAGGAGTTCACTCACCTATATTCGCGGCATTTCAATAAACCTGTATCAGACTCATCCAAGAAAATAGCATTAAGCTCTCCAGATACTTGTTTGATAAAGGTGTATATGAAATGACAACTCTTGTAATATCCTACTATGTATATAGACAACACAATGCGCGTCACTCACACTGCTGTACATATATAGACAACACAATGCGCGTCACTCACACTGCTGTACATATATAGACAACACAATGCGCGTCACTAACACTGTTGTACATATATAGACAACACAATGCGCGTCACTCACACTGCTGTACATATATAGACAACACAATGCGCGTCACTCACACTGTTGTACATATATAGATGTATCACAGGGTAACTAAAGGCCACGTTATACAAACACACATTAACAACATTATGTTTCGTGTCTGTCTGATCAACAACACGAGTTTGTGTATGAGCACATATACACAACAGTCATGATACAAACACCAAGGACAACTGGTGAAATCAATTTATTTCATCAAATGTTGGAGTTATATATTTGGAATTTAGGAATCACTATGATTATGTACAGGGCAATGTGTTATACAAGACAACTGTTCAGTCGGACTAAAGAACGGGACAAGAAACGAAACTAGTATCAGTAAATCGAACTCACTATGTTGCAAGTTGTATTCGCATTGAAAGGACCCTTAGGTTTGGTGATCAGCATGTCGAGTCATAAATCATGGTGTTCGTAAACAAATGTAATGTCGCGCTGTGAGATTAAGGCGCCTAACAAACTTCTTATTTAACCATGCTTCAATTTCTCACTCTCAACTTTGTCTGGAAAGTCATGAAATGTGTTAGATGGACGCGTTGTTAACTTTCTACAAACGTACAAAATTGGGTTCGTAAATCAACGTAGCCAGACAAATAAAGATGCAGTAAATGTTGACTCAGGGGGGAATGTAAACAATCAACTCCTTTTCTGTCCAAATAAGCATACTTTAGTTCGTTCAGTGTTACCAATATCAGACTAGTTTGCTTGTTTAAATGACCGTTAAGGAACTGAATGTAGGTTTGTGGAACCCAATAGCTGGATGGTATATGCTGTATACAAAATGGTCTGCATATGTCAATGTTCGCATGTATAAAAGTAGCCAACAATTAAAGGTCTTGACTTAGTGAGTCTATGTCAGGTGCACTGAGGGTAAAGGTTGATGTGTTAATTGTCAATGGAAACGGTTGAAGTTTTAGCATAATCACTAATCAGAACAAAACATGCATTTGGTCGTTTACATATATACTAGTTTTAGTTATAGCATTCATACATGTTGCGAAAGAATGGAAATATTAAATGTATGATTGTGATATACGGTGTCTTGTGAGAATACATTAAACGCAATACATAGCATGGAATATTCCTCTGGATGCCATTACAATTATCGATCTATTTCAATATTAACTTTTATCGCTACCTATAATATATTACTTAAACAAAACAAAAGATCGCATGGTCGACATTTTTATGAATACCTAATCGATAAACATGTCAAACCAGTGTTTGAATGACTAAATGCCTACCAAGCTATAGCGATGAAAGTATATCATATAAACATGCCTTGTTGTTTTTGTTGGTATGCTTTTGTGTTTCCTAAATGTTTAACGAGTTCCACTCACCCAGAGATGTGTACACACTAAGAAATGTGTCTCAACATTGGGAAATACTTAAAAGGACGGACGGACGTATTCTCTGAAGCAATTAGGATACGCTGTCGGATCATAACGTACAATAAAGAGTCGCCAGTGGTTATTGAAATAAGCTGAAATGGTTTACATAATAAAACGTTGTTATTGATGGTTAATGAGATTACAACTGTCTAAATGGCGCCCTTTGATGCCATCTTGGTAGGTTTCTTTGGCGTGTTAATACCCACACACGGGACTTCTATAGAGTATTCTTAATTAATTAGGCAAACAATGAACTGGTAAATTTCTGCTCAAACGTACGTACGTTAGGTTATTGGGCTTGGTTGACCGCACGTGTTTAACAATAATTCAGATGTTATGCCGTTCAGTTTTACTATATGCTTCCAGTTCAAACTCGCAATTCACTTGTCAATATTTTATTTCATTCAAAGTTTGCTTGTATAATTACGTTGACGAATACCAGCTTTAATTTGAATAACTCTCATACATAAAAACAATATATTTTAGTTGACCTGGATTTGAGATTTGTCGCTGTTTTCTCTTTTGATTATGATTCAAGTTATAAAATCGGGTGGATACCTTTGTGTTACCCCTGATCAGTTTTGTTATCGCCATTTTACTGTTTCATGGTTACATTGTTTCACCATATGAATACCAGGCAGGTGGTGTTATTAATTTATTTGACTTGAACTTCATATCTAAATTACTCTATAGGCGCATATTATATATTAAATCAAGTAATGAAAATGTATAACAAAACATCGTCCGCGTGGTTATTTTAAACAATATTTACCCGTACGCATGTTTAACCAGATAACTTAAGGACTAGGACTGGTGATATATCAATTTGTTTTACTTTATAGGACAATAGGCTAAAGAACTGAGATGTTGGAACATATGGCAGCACTATAAGACAATTAGTTTGTGAGATGTGTTTTTCTGTTATAGTTATGATTAGATTTCCATGAAAGAAGACCATAACTGAAAGACGACTCAGGAATACTTTCGCTAAGTAGTTGCCAAACACTGCATTTCAGAGGACAAGCTTTATCGTCGGACGAATGAGAAAGGCTTTCCAAATGCTTTCATTTTAGCGTCTAATCGAATTTACCATTGGTGAAGGATAAATGAAATAGCAATCTCCTGACAACGGGCAGACATGTTGACAGACAGGTTCAGCAATAATACAAGTGATGCTTACGTAGTGTTGGGGAAAGTTGTTATTTTCCACTCAGACATGTTTTGCTAAAGAAGCGAGAGGTGGAACACACATATCACACTTCTATGAATATATAGGGAGTATAGTCTATTAATTTAAAGATCAGTGTGTAATTAATAAAAAGTCTAACATTGAACATAGTCCGTTATGATGGTTGTAAGTTCAGCACGTTGACAAAACGATGTGGGTCGTTCTGATAATTCTGAAAACCCGACTGTGTTAAAGTGACGCAGGATGTCCAACAGTGTTGTATCATTCAACACTTTAGATGTTCGATATTGGTATTTGAATTGAATTGAATATTTCTATCTGGGGTTGTTATTTGTATATTATACGGAGGCATGATGCATTAGTGGAGACTGTGTTGCAATCAGTTACACATGCGATGTGTAGTCCAACATCGTTAATCGTTTCAAAAAGGGTACATCTTGATTAATAAGCATGTCACCTGTCGCAAGTATATCGAGGCTTGATAACTTGCAATGTCCACAAGGCACAAGAACAAATCTGCAAGACATGTGTTACCTAATTTAATCCATAGTACATTGAACTGGAATGTCTTTACAATAAGTAATAACATCGTTAACTAGGGAAGGAACAGTCAAGTCAAAACAAATGTTTTGTTTTTTTAGCATATTGATTGACGCTATTCGACGATTATTCTATCTTGATGAATGAAGGTCTTGTTCTAGATCTGCTCACAACAACTTATTTAGATAGACAGATACAAACATGTATACACATACGTGGAATGGTGCACTACATAAAGATAAGCAATAAACAGAGAAGCAAACGTTCTCACCCACGAACATAAACGTACACTAAAACGTATGATAAACTAGTATTGTCAATGTTAAGATTCTGTATAATCGAGCCCATATGTATTGACCAATTGATGAAAAACGACCAGACATCAAAATAACAGATTCAAACGAAAACGATTTAGTAATTAATGTAAAGCCTAGGTCTATAGCGTGGGTTGACCTACATTATTCATACATGATGGTCTAGCAGTAATAAATGTGTAACCAAAATAATAAGAATTTACTGCTTCCGTCGAGACCCATTTTCTAACCATACAGCAAAACCCATATTTGACCAAATCAGTGCCAAATTCTTGAAAATGGCTGCCCCAGTAATTGCCCCTGCACTTACACAAATCTTTAACCTAAGCATATCTAAAGCTGAATTTCCCAGTCCATTCAAGTTAGCTAGAGTGGTACCGATACATAAAAAAGGTCCCAAACATGACTATACCAAGTGGAACGATGTTTTACCCTTTTGACACCGCGCTTTGACTCGTTCGTGTACTTGCATGTCATCTGTAAGTACAATGCCAAGGTGCGTAGCTGATTCGGCTTTCTTAAGGATACTGTTACCTAGATGAACTTGTAATGGTAGATGTAATCTTCTGTGACAAAAAGCCATGCAACAAGATGTTTCAATGCTTATTTCAAATTTCAATCTAGTGGCGTAAGCGTGCACTATGTCTAGAAGGTTATGTAAAGCGCATGGAGAGGTAGCGACTAACGTGATGTCGTCCACATTTTGTACTTCCTATACGCGCGCCGTGACCAGATGCCTCAAGGCTATTCAATAGATCAATTATGAAGACCGAGTACAGGAAACGCTGCGTTTGACGACGATGGGCTGTGACGTCCTAGGGCCTACGCGCACTATAGTTTTAAGACCATAGTAACTGTTACGTAAAACTCTCCATATACGTTGGTTAATGCCAAGCT
>ENA-OREC01001425-OREC01001425.1-marine-metagenome-genome-assembly--contig:-NODE-1425-length-12088-cov-12.263009_pt1 | contig 12088 bp, 6 predicted proteins | sample MGYA00248626_ERZ508543 | MGnify/ENA primary metagenome ERZ508543 (study PRJEB26211, sample SAMN05518279) | marine metagenome | isolation source: Puget Sound, Washington, USA | host: Bankia setacea... | reverse complement strand
TATGTGAATGTGTAATATGCATGGGTGAAAGTTTCGAAATACTGAACATTTTAGTTGAGGTCCTGGTACAGGGCAAAGGCCACGGGTCCATCACATCAGTATTTTAAAAACACTATGTGGAACGATCGCAGTTATAATCTCGTGCGTTTTTAGGCAGGAAAAATGAAGAGATTTTGATCGAGCATCAGGAATCAAGCATGTTTTCTTTGGGATATCATTATAATATACAAGCGAGATCTTTAAGTGGTGAAGAGAATTCAATAACCATTTGTTATGAATAAATTGTGTTATGTTTATTAACAAAGCAAAAGGATCATGTATGGAAACGAACGTAGACAGACAGCGGATTTTGTTAGATGAACTTTAGACATAGGTAATTTTGGGTATGTCTTTTACTTATAGTAGTTGTTTATAATGTTTGGCAATTAAGGGTTTATTAAATAGTTCATAATTATAGCTAATCAGATAATTCATCACAGTGCATTAATTAGCATATTACTGTATATGCATGTACGATGTATACACAATAGAACAATCGGTAATTTGTGTGAACAATTTGGCTGTTCCGACAAACTGACAGGCGACTGACTACGCCTTGATATAAGGTTTCCGTCTACACATGCGTTGATTGGCTAACGTAACTCGTGTGACTGACGACACATTATCTGATTTCTCGCTTGGAATACGCGTTTGTGTAAGATGCTTCGGTGTATTGGAAGCGTGTTGACAGATTATATATATGTGCCCTGCCAGTGAGACTGATACGATCGCCGAGCTACTGAAATCGGATATCCGAAGGAGCCCTGTGGGCAACTGATTTAAAATCTTGGTTGCCCAACCAAATTTTCTGATAGCCTGTGGGCTCTGGGCAGTGGATTTCTCGGAGCCTGTCCTCGGATATCTGATTTAACAACATTTCCAAACCAGGTTAGACCGGAGAATAAAATTAGCTTGTTTCTTTCAGAAATTCAAATATAGCCAAGTACCCGGTACTTTAATAAATATAAAATATCATTTCCATAAACAATAAACTTTAACTGAAACCACTCTCAGACCTTTACAGAAAGTGTGGCATGTAGCTGTATTACTGTTGATTTATGTGCTTTGATTAAACTAACATTTCATATAATTAACATGCTAGCGTAATAAAACTATGTGATAATGAATTATCTATTGTTAAGTTTATGTCTATATGAAATAAATGTTTCAGTTAACTTAAAAACTGATGTTAAATTCTTTTTGATAGCTTTTCGCGTCTGTCAAATATAGCCCCCCAAAAATCTCCCTCTTTTTGACCTAATCTCCCTCTTTTTCAACATCAATCTCCCACTTTGGCTCTGGGAAAAGTTCACATGTATGTATCTATGGCAAGTGATTCTACACCATCATGAAAACCCTCACAACGCAAAAAAATAAAATATTTGAGATTGCTTTGTGGATGTGAAAACAGCTTCCCGTCCCATAAACTTGTGACATTCCTGCCGATGTTTCTGGCAGAAACCCTGAATAGTGCAAATATTTCCTCCTGATTTAACATTAACCTGGATTGGAAATACTAAACAAATTATCAAAATTTAACACAAAAAAGTGGAATGAAGATTGTGTCAATTGACAGTGTGGACAAACAAAAATTAAAGTCAATTATCTGTGTTGCCAAAGTTGAAATATTTATAAAAATGTGTAAGGGAGACATTCTCTTTCTTAAATATTTAAAAAACAACATACTAAAGAGCCTGGAAGCATTCCTTTGGTTAGAATATCAGTCTGAATATTTGTGTTGTGAAAGTTCATCAATGTGCTGATGGGTGGGGAATTGCCTGTTGTGATTTTAAAGCACCTGCATTGTCTAATACACTGGACAATTGATTGGATTTTTTACTAAATAATTCTTTATTGACACTGAATAACAGTATAATCTGTTACAACCTGGTGATCCACATGAATTTGAAAGGCCTGTGCCATACTGCAAGTGCCTTAAGTTACTGTTTGTTTTTACATGTGTACATGTTTGTAAACTTACTAAAGAAATCTAAAACGTTTTAAAGTTAAAGGAGATATACATAATGAATATTACAAAACTTTTGATATAATCGCCACGTATAATACCGGTAGTGTGGTAATACACTTATAATGGAACAACAAACTAAAGAAGGCATGCAAAAAGACGTGATCCGAGTTCGTTGTTACCATTTAATCCGTTCTGTATGTCTGGTTCTCCGCTTCCTGCGTAATTTGATGTCATTGTGTAATAGTTAATAAATCCAAGTTTTAGAATTAAGGATATTATGTCTGTGTGTGAAAAAATATGGTTAAAAACGCCGTTTATCTCGTGTTTCAATACTTTAGTAAAATCTTTTATTAACCCCGAGTCTACGATTTGTCCCCTATACGACTTAATTCGGCGTCATCGGCCATCCAAACAGCATACCTTTTACATAGCATTTATTGTATTCACTCACGGGGCGAATAACATGCTCCTTTTACGTTATAAAATCGAGGATTGTACGTGGTATCAACTTCTTTTCCAGCCTTGGTCCATGCAAGTATGCACAACACGACAATAACAAAGTTATGATCCTTATTAACATGGTAGAGAAATCAAGTGAGCACCTTTCTGCTACTTTTGTGCATGCCATATATTTCGACACTGAACTTTTAGATAGTTCTCAAAGTTGCTGTAGTATAGTGGAAACAGTTATCATACTATTAATACAAAATGTTGCAATACTTTCTTTATTTTTTAATTCCAAATTAATTTATATAGCATTCATTAAACCAGAGGTTTATAGGTCCGTGACTAATTAAACCAATCCGAACAACACACTGCATTGTGAACACTTACAATCCGTCCTATATAGTTATATTATATATTTGTGACTCTTCATTTTTTCGAACCGGGAGTGAACACTATTTGTTGATTAATGGTCCATTAATTAATTTAATTAACGAAATACAAAGAAGATTAATGTATGTAGAATTAAATGTGATACAGTGAAAACAAAATACAACGAACAAACAAACTTATTTTCGTATAGATAGATTTCTATAAAAGTTAAAGGCAGATAATTCTAGTCCTAGCACACATGCTATAATAGTTTAACACCTGTTACTCATAGCCATACCACACAAAAACGTCCTTTGTTTGTATTGCTGAAACAAAATAATATCCAGCTGTCAACTTATCTTTAGTAGAAAGTCCAACCCCATAATGATAGTGTGTATGTATAGGTAACGGGATAGAGGTGTTCAACCCGAAAGTGTATAAAGACTGCAGCATCTGGATGTTTGACCAACTTCCTATGGTACATCGAACAATCAAATTGTTGATTTTTTTCTAATAAAATGTCGAACTTGGGATGTAGATTAAAAATAAAAGCAACTACTGAGCAACTTTTAATATATATATATTGTTTTCTCCAACAAATAATAGAATAGATTTAGTATTGCCATTAAATGGATTCAAAATCTCAAATACCAAATCAATGGTTTTGTTTTCGATTTCTCATCGGACAATATTAGGCTAAACTATAAATGGTAATCATGCAAGTATATAACTTTTCAATGTTGTTAGATCTCGTTAGTTAAAAGACTGCATACCAATATTCCTGCAGCCTGACGCGCATATGCCTAAGTCCAGAACAGGGGTTTGACATTATTGGAAGATACGGGTTTTACATTTTTGGAAGATAGGCGGATACAAGACGATAACGATATTTCAAGCTCGCAAATTGTTGTATTTTCGATTAAATAGTAGAAATAATTACTTTAAAAATCTATAAGTAATACTACAGATTGTATAATTATAATAACGTAATTAATTTGACTTTTAATTAGAATTTTCTCTATTTTATAAGTTTAGAAAATTATTTTTGTATTCCGCAGTAAATCATAAAACAACATGGGGAAGAGACCGAGGAAAGATTCTGTTAAAGAATCAGCCAAAAAGGCAAAAGTTAAAGAAGATAATGAAGTTATTTTGAAACCAACCATAAGTTCTGATGAACCACCATTGAAACAGGTTTGGACAACCCATTGTTTTTCTTGAAATCCTTAAAAACGTGTTCGTCGCGAAAACACGTTACATTTAGGATGATTGTCGATGGTACACATTTTTTATACTATTCGTCATCACTAGCTATAGACTGATTTCCAGACAACTTTGATAAGATATTGAATAGGAAAAGTGAAAATACACTGTCTGCAGTCTCCTTCATTGATAGATGATGCAGCTTGACGCGCATATGTCTAGGTCCCCAGCAGGGGTTTGAATCTTTGACATTATTTTAAGATAGATAGATAGATAGATAAAGTCTAGGTCGCCAGCAGGGGGTTGAGTCTTTGACATTATTGGAAGATAGATAGATAGATAAAGTCTAGGTCCCCAGCAGGGGTTTGACATTATTGGAAGATAGAAAGTTGGGTTCCCCACCAGCATATTTGTTGGTTCCCATATGATGTGCATAGTCTAGTATAATTTTGTGGTTCTTCAGCTGTTTTGTGATATCTACATTCACATGGTTCCACATTAACCATGGACCAAGTGATATTTTCAAGACGAAAGCTATTTCTTCAAAGAAAACCCTTCCTATTTCTGATATTTTTTTTGTTGGGCAAATGCAGCGTTCTTCACATTTAGCTAAAAACACGTAGCATAGTTCAGACATCAAAGCAACATCGAAACATTCAGAGGCAAAAAAACAATTAAATCAATAACTTTCGAAAACATGCATAAATTATTTTGAAAGAACCGACGAAAATGCATCAATACACAACAAAACAACGTTGACTTTAAAACATCTTCAGCAGCCTCTTAAATTAAAGAAGTCACATTTCAGCCATCGTTGTATGCCTATGGTTGAGCTCGAAATTCAAATGAGGCTGGACAGGTTTATAAGCGAAAATTTGAGTTTGACAATTTTTTGTAAAACTACGCAGCCATTTTTATTGTGCTTTAAAGAAGTCTTAAGTTATAGTATGTAGTGATGATATATACATTAAAAAATACAGGTGGTAAGTAAAACTGACCTCTGCATTCACATAAGGCATGGTTAAAACATATCGCTCTAAATAAATTCACATATTTGACCTGTTTCACCTGATACACAGAATCGCTACAGTCATGCTGCAAAGTGTAAACAATACAATTAAATGTCACTGTTTACTGATTTAGAAGGTGCAAGTGTTTTCTCTTTTTTTATGATACAGTTTGTTTAAAAAAAGTATATGAGTTTGGCCGTGTTTTATTTATACAGATTTAGCATTATTGTTGTTTGACCATTCAATTAACGTAAAAGTGAAGAACCCTGCATTTAACATGCCAACAATTATCTCAAATGCCAGGTTTTCTATGAAGAACTAAACGAAAGACAGACTGATCATATATCGTTGTGACACCTGTTTTGATGCTCACCTATTTCAAAGGCATTTTGTTTATATCACATAATGCTGTGCCCACTCTCCAATGATGTCACTGCACCCTTTTTCTGTTTATCAACAAAGTAGTTAAACGCTGTTGAGAAAAATGTGGAAAGTTAGAGATTCCAAGGTAAGAAATCATTGATTTTTCCAATGCATTGTATTCTTGAGTGAATTTCTTATGCCCAAAATTCCCCTCAAACTAAAAGGCAAATTCAGTGCTACAAAATATTTTAAAAAAACAAAAAAATCTTACTGTATCTGCTACATTTATTCACTTTTGTTTTGGTCATGTGACCAACATTCAAAAGTTCAAAATTCCACTTTGTTGAATAGTTAATGTGGTAGATGTTTTGTATGCAATACTGCATGTGTGTGGTTCATTGAATATAATTGAATTGGTCATCATTTGGTAAAACCATTTTCTTTCAGTCAGATATTGTATTAAATGTGAATGATTTGGTTATGACACTATTTCTTCCATTTCAGACCCCTCATAAGTACAGGTGTTACTCACCGACAGCAATGGTTCAGGCCATAATAAAGGTTAAAGAGTGTGGGTCAGCTATAAAGACAGCAGCTCGTCAGTTTGGAATCCCTGAAGCCTCCTTAAGGCATAAACTAAGTGGGAGAGTAGATCTAGAAGCAACGCGATCAGGACCACCACCTATGCTGTCGCAAGAGGAGGAAGCACACTTTGTATCCCACCTAAAATTTATGGTCTCCTGTGGATATGGGTACAGTCGCTCAGAGGTAGTGGATACGGCCTTCGAGTATGCAGTTAGCCTGGGCAAGAGAGACAGATACAATCCAGTGTCCTTCAGATGGTACAGTGGTTTCATGTCTCGCTGGCCAGAGCTGAATATCCTCAAACCAAGAGGCCTCAAGAATCAGAGGGACAAGGCCACTTCAATGGAGAACACAGAGAGGTACTATACAAAGCTTGGCTCGATTTTAACAAGATATCACCTCCGTGATAGGCCAGAGAGAGTGTACACCGTGGACGAGAAAGGACTGACCACTTCTCACAAGCCACCATCTGTTGTTACAAGTGTAGCGCTCATATCCCAAGCTTTGAAGTCAGGGTCCAGTACAACAGTCACTGTAATTGGTTGTGGAAATGCTCTTGGTTCCAGTGTCCCACCCTTCTTTGTTTTCCCAGGAGCCAGAATGCGACAGGATTTATTGGAGGGCAAGTCTGATGGAGCTGATGGTGGTGTGTCCAAGTCAGGTTGTAGCAACAGTATTATATTCAGGAAGTACATTGAGCACCATCTATGTAAGTACCTACCTGAAAGGTCAGCTGACAACCCTGTGCTGGTGCTCTATGACGGACATAGGTCACACATTAATCTCGACCTGATAGACTGGGCTCACACACATCACATCATTCTCTTAATCCTGCCTGCTCACACAAGCCATGTACTCCAACCACTAGATAATGGATGTTTTGGGCCCTTCGAGAAAATTTATAACAAGGTGTGCCTCAAGTTTATGCGTGAACATTGTGGACAGAGTATAACACGATACAATGTGTGTAGTTTGGGATGCTCAGCATACAGCAAAGCCATGTCACCACACAACCTGCAGTCTTCCTTTCGCAAAGCCGGCATTATTCCTTTCAACCCTGACATTGTGGACCTGAGTAATTATAGACCATCGGAGGTCCTTCAGCAGATTGACCCTTCAGCATGTCAGAGAAAAGCATCTGCTCCAGACACCACTTAAAGAATGTTGTCCTTCAGACCTTTTCACTTACAAGCAAAAAAGCCACCCACCAAGAAGAGGCACTGTCTCCGCTTACTTGTCAGTGGAAAAGCCATCACAGAAGAAAACATAGTGTAAACTATAACTTATAAGGGCTTATGGAAAAGTCATAGGGGCCAAAGAAAGCTGTTGAAAGAAAAAGAAAGGCATGTGAACCAAGACCTTCTACCAGCACCAGTACGCAACTACCTACATATTTAAACAGTGACTGAGGACTGAGACTGAAAATGAGGTTTTCTGTGTGCAAGTTATTCACACTTATACAACTACGCCAGAGCACATCTTTGTTATATGTGAAGTGGGTACAGTGTGAGTGTGGACATTAGGTGCACTTGCACAAGAGTGAAAGTTGTTAGTAGGGGTGATGTGTTTCTGTGTCCCCATTGTATAAGTGAAGAATTTGGTTTTGACAATATTTAACGAGAGGGCTTATTTGACATTTAAGTCAATCTTTCATAAGGCCCTCAATTTATTTATGTTCAATTGTGAAATCACGCTCGAATCATTTCCTGGAACCAACCAGTTCTAAGCAATAAGGATAAAGTTTCTTGCTCAAGGAGCCTTTGATGCGGCTCGAACCCACAATCTACAAATTACAAGTCAGACTAAGAATGAAAGTTTTATACTGATTGTGGTATAAGTGAAGAATGAATGTATTTTTTTTATTGTGGTATAAGTGAAGGATGAAAGTTTTTATGATTGTGGTATAAGTGAAGAATGAATGTTGTTGTTTTTATTGTGGTATAAGTGAAGAATGATTGTATTTTTTTGATTGTGGTATAAGTGAAGCATGAATGTTCTTTTTGATTGTGGTATTAGTGAAGAATGAATTTGTGATATTTGAAAATATGAATTAAATGTACATAAATGTAAATAATAAATTACCATTAACTTCATCTGCCTTGTTAATTTTTAGATGTGACCTGCATATCATCTTTGTCCTTTACCATACATACAAAATACAACATGTAAACAAAATCTCAGGTTTCAACAGCCAAAGAAAGGCGTCAAAAACTGGTGTTTGTCAAAAACTCTACAACACAATTCAGCTTAAGGCTTTAGACCTGTAATGCTCTCAGTAAAGATCGCCTTATACCGTGATCAAGCATTACATCTCGTTACGAATTTCCGCCACTCGGAAACTGTTCCGTGGTAGCTAAATATAGTAGTACACTGCGACTTCATTATAACGCGGTCATCAGGGTCCACGGGATATAGCGTAATAACGGACTGCGTTATATACACGCAACCTTACAAAATCTTTAACGCGGTCTCTTTCACAGGTTTTCTCATACGTAAACAAATGCCCCACCGGCCATAAATTGGTATGGGACATCAGTCAGTATATTTAGTTGTATGGTTATAACACACAAACTTTTCATAAACCGCGGTATCAATAGGTGTATGTTGGTAGAATAATCGAGTTGCAATTGATTGACTGTATTTGTTTCATTCTGATACCTATGTAAAATGGTTTGTTTTGGTGACAAAAATGCGTCTGCATGTACGTTAGCATTCTAGAAATAGGAACGGTCTGAGTACAAGCTAGCCCACTCCCTTGACAAGCAGAAGTGTTACTGTATTGTAAGGGAAGTAGATCTGCCTGTAGTTAAAAACTTCTATGAATCGTTTTAAGTATCATTGATCAATATGAAATATAACGCCCATATCTACTGCGCGGGATTTCGCTTTGATCTTTACAGGTTGTAAACCTTGTGTTTTTCCTTTTGTGCTAATGCAAAGTTTAAAGACATTGTCTGCATTGTTAATCATCATTATCACGTTTTCCACGTGCCGCGGCAGTTTTATATTGTAAACAAAAGTTGCTCAATCGTCTTTCACACATGATCCCCAATTAGGTAAGCATTGTATATTGAGTGACCTGTTGACAACCGCCTTTGGGAAGATCAACTGGTGTCAAAACTTGGCTAGGAATTACACAGGGAGTACGATTTTCACAGCTTGCATTGTGTATACGGAGATTGTCTGCTGATATTTTCACACACGGTATACTGGAAAAATATTTGGGAGCCACTCGGAGACATTAAAATGGAGTCCGCGTTATAATGGAGTCGCAGTGTAACGCGGTATTTTCCTATCTGCCTGGACGTTATCGAATCTTCTTACATTCAAGAGCGAGAGAGAAATAGTCGCGATCGGTGTGGTAGATTTGTTAAAACGACAGTGTATAGCAATAAACCGGACGAAATATGGGAAACTAATGTTGAAATTGATCATAACTATTGCATGGGAAGTGTTTGTGAAAGAAGCAATTGCACTCGAGCTAAATGTGATACATGTCTTGGACTTTTGAATGCATCAATGAAAAACGATACGAGAATTTACTGTGATGCACTTCCGGGGGGGTTCTGTTACTAAAAATAGCCCAGCCTTCATCCATTGTCGATCGAGATTGCACAACTTGCTTTCGCATGTTTTATTGAAAAATACGACGGGAAATGTTATGTTGTTGGATGTTGTAATAGAGACACAGATAAACAGTTATGAATGAAGTTTCATAGGTTCCCCAAAGAAAAAACCAGTAGGATTTTCTTTTAGCCTAAAATAATCATTACTACTGTCGAGACCAGTTATTATTTTTTAATAATTTGCCAAGTTAGGCAAATAGTTACACGTATAACTAATAAAACTGATCAAGTAAACATTTAATATATCATGTCATTTTAAGTTTTCAAAAGAAAGTATCCAAGTTTGGTACTAAAAAGATGATGATGATGATGCTGTTTGCTGGTTGTAACTATTGATAAAAAAAATAGTTCACAATATTTTATTTGTGTTAATTTTATTCAGCAATGTTTTCTTGTATATAAAATGCCTTTCATACAGCATTTCCAATACATATATGAAAATTGAAGCTATTTTATTGTGTATGGTACTTGTACATGTTTTGTCTTTTGAACAACAAAAAATGGAATAATTTCAATTCTAGACGGTATAATCTTCTAAAATTTCAGAAATTATACATGATGATGATGATAGCAAGGAAAACAAATAAAGACAACATTGGAATATTGGCTATCATAGGTCTAAAGCCTTATTGTAAAAAATGACAGTTTTACAAAGGCAGTTTACATTTTTTGACAGCTTTCAAATTTAAGGGTAATATAATAGGCTAAATAGCGGTTTCTTGGCATGACATCTCCTGACTATCAATTTGAACTATAAGTGAACAATTTGATAAATCTTGTTCATACCTTTTGTAGGCTAAATGGACAAACAAACAAAGAGTGCTGGTGTTTTCCTCCAGAGGTATTTCCCACAGAGCTCGTCATCTCATGATTGATCTGAGGACCATGATGCCACATGCTAAATCTGGTAAGTATTTCATGTTGCTGTACTATCAGTAAGCTGATTTAAGTTTGTGAACCAAGACATAGATTTCAAAAACTGAAAAGCAAATTGCTTAAAGACTTCACCGTTTCTCATAATCAGCATGCTCAGAAATGCAAAATCTTTTGTTGGGAAAAGGTATTTTGTTGTGGTTATCATTCCATGGCTAATCAAGTTACTGTTGTCAAAGCAGATTCCAACTGTGCAATGTTTACTGTTAGCAAGCAATCACAAATTTCATTTCCTCTTGCTTGATTTTGTGTGAGTGTTTTTTAGTATCTTTACCGCCTTTAAAGCGAACAAAATTGACTAGAAGTATGCCAATATGAGTATTTGACTTTTTATTTGATCTTGTTTTCAGAATCTAAGATGGACAGAAAAGATAAATTGTTTGTCATAAATGAGGTAAGTTTAAAATCTGCAGTAAATTAAAAAGATATTGTGAAGCTAAACAAAACATTAATCTGGAAACTGATAATAATACTATCAACTTGTATATGATATAATCTTTCAATAATTGTCAGAAAGTCTCATTTCTTTAAGTCTAATGCTAAACTGCAGGATCATGCTTCAAATAGTTTTTGTGAGCATATGGCCATTGCTTCACACAAATAGCAACACAATAATGTTACATGTACTCTTAACTACTAGTATGTGTTGAATTAATAAATAAACATATTACACTACAACAGTACATGTATGTGAAGGTAACTCCTATAAAGAGCGAAAACAGGGTTTCAATCAGCATTTTCACTTGTTCTGTCCCATACAGGTGTGTGAGATGAAGAACTGCAATAAGTGTATATACTTTGAAGCAAAGAAGAAGCAAGATTTATACATGTGGTGAGTGCTGGCGTGAGAACAATGATTATACAGTAACATTCCATTTAAGTCCACTCGAAGACCTGCTGTTATGGTTGTCAAACAACCAACTTAAATGTATTGAGATTCAGTTATTTAGAGAACTTTTCGTTACAATGATGGTCTTATTCACTTGACTGTACATTGTAATTACTTCTACTGCTTATCAGTTCAATAAGATGAGGTGTAGCCAGAGTGAAACAGTTTCTACATATCTAAAACAACCTTTTTAATAGGAAATGACAAAAGTTAATTAAATGTCTTAAGTGTTTTTTTAGAGAATGCTGCGATTCAGTAACTCTTGATGATGGATATAATAATAGATATTAATTTGGTTTTATACGATTGAAATGATGTGTGCCAGTTGTAAATAGAAATGTCTTTCTTGTGTGTGATTTCAGGGTTTCAAATTGTCCAAGAGGACCTTCAGCAAAGTTCCTTGTAGAAAATGGTTTGTTAATTTCTAATATCTCGACTTGGTGTAAAATGTGTAAGCAATGAAAGGAAACCAAAACTAAACTGAATGACCAAAACCTTTTAAAGAAGTGATGTACATCTGGCTTGTGGGAACAGTTAATATAGAGTAAACTAAATAAATCAGTTATAGATTCGACTTATAATATAGAGTAAACTAAATAAATCAGTTATAGATTCGACTTATAATATAGCGTAAACGAAATGAATCAATTATAGA
>ENA-OREC01001424-OREC01001424.1-marine-metagenome-genome-assembly--contig:-NODE-1424-length-12090-cov-14.686090_pt1 | contig 12090 bp, 5 predicted proteins | sample MGYA00248626_ERZ508543 | MGnify/ENA primary metagenome ERZ508543 (study PRJEB26211, sample SAMN05518279) | marine metagenome | isolation source: Puget Sound, Washington, USA | host: Bankia setacea... | reverse complement strand
AGCAACTTTAGGTGTTTCAGGTCAGTTTATTATTACTATACTGGTTAGTTTGTCTAGGTGCTATAGCTATCAGGGTTTACCAATTCTGCTCATAAATAATCTCATCTGCCGGGGGTTCCTGTATATAGAGAATTTAATTACCAGTTCATTTTCCTGATTTTAATTGCACTGCAAGTCTTTTGGTTTCAGTGCATAGGGAAATAAAAAACATGAGAAAAGGTTCTATCTACTTCTTCGTTTAACTGCTCTTAGGATAGTTTGGATTTTTGTAAGTTCGATGTGGAAACAGGCTCTCCAATTTACTGTCTTTGTTTCGGTATGGTTCCAAAAGATGAGGCGCAGTATATTGAGAAAATTGGTGTTTGCTTTTCACTTTCATTGCCAAGATGTGCGTTTTACGTGCACCTATTGAAAAAGTATCCTGTTTAAAACAACATAAAGAAGCTTTTACAGGGGTATTCTCTGTAGCATAATGGGCATGTGTTGTGTTTTACTGCAAATATTCATGCCCTGATCGTGTTTGATGCTGCTTCCAAAATGAGTATTGGAGAATTCAATTTGTATTTTTTAAACTTTTTGTTTCACAATTAAAAAAAAGATGTTCCCGTGTTGACTGTATTTGATGCTCTTTCGCAAATGAGTACCGATATTTCACATGGTCTTTTTACTATTTTGTTCTCTTTTTTCGCGAATTTAAAGGAATATTTAATTTATTTTCATCAGTGACAGCAACAAATCTGGCCTTTAACCTTAACTTGTTAATAATAAAAGTATTTCATTTGTACTATCTTATAATCTTTACAGTTATGTAATTGAGTAGATAAAGGCTTACAAAGCAGTATATGCTTTATTAACGAAAAGAACATACAGTTTGGTTTTGGTTTTGATGATATTTAACGAGGGGGCTTATTTGATATTTAAGTCAATCTTCCATAAGACCTTTAACTTAGTGTGTGAAATCACACTTGAATCTGTTCCTGAACCAATCAGTACTAAGCAATAAGGGTAAAGTTTCTTGCTCAAGGAACCAAACTGATCTTTGGTGGGGCTCGAACCCCTAACCTCCATATTTTGAGACGTGCAACCCACTGCGTTGAATATGAAGACTTACTTTTAGTGGTTGACAAAAATGTACAATTGAATTAAAAAGACCCAACTTTATTAACGTCTGAGTTTAAGAGGCTTGTCAATCTAAGATATCATATTCCGCGATTCGTAATAATTGACAGCTATTATACTCCTTTGACAGGTGACACAATCTGTTTACATGGAGATAATGCTTTGTCAATTTTCTGCATTACCGTAGCAACCAATTTTTTGTGGCTTAATACAATAGAAATATATTCTTTCAACCGCAGCTGTTGTGTCAATAAAAGCTAGCTTTCTTGATCCCTTGAATCTATATGCTAAGGAATAACAAGAAATTTGAGGAGCAAAAACAAAACTGTATTATCTGCCTTTTTATTTTTTTACCACTTAAGCTGCTCTTACGTAATTTGAGCAGCGAAAACAAAACTGAATTATCTGCTATTTTATTGAATACTACTTACGTTTTAAAGCTTCCCTATGAACTATAAGAAGTGATATTGAAACTGAATTATCCAATGGTATGTTTAAAAGCGGTTAGATTATTTTTGCATTAAGGTCTTGAAATCCTATTAAATCTGCTCCTCGAAATAGTGAGCGTCCTTTATTGGTGATTGGCACGTAGCTGTTGACCATTAGTTATCCACGTATTATGAATATAATTTGATGACATAATTGTGGTTTTAGGGATAATATAAGGGCAGGAAGGCAGTCTAGATAGGTTTTACAGATAAGGGGTTTCAGATTAAACAATTTTAGGGGCAACTGTTCGGGAGACAATATTGAATGGTTTTCATTACATCGAGATATAGTTTTGGGTATAAATTTGGATATGAGAATTGGTGTGTGTGTGTTTTGTTTGTGATAAAGTATTGGATTAAAAAAAATTGGTGTGATTATTATGTAGTTGAAATGCGACTTTTTAACAAATTTGAACCAACTGCTGCTAATTTAGAAATAAAGGGATTTGTTGAGTTAGTGGAATAAATATTTTTTGGGGAATTTTTATGAGGATTTGGCTGATGATTGTTTGCTATTTTAAAACAAATGTAATGGTTACCCTTTAGCTAGTGAAAATGTTCTTAGTTGAACTACTTGATAATATTTTTTTTCAATTTGTGGAACTTAAGTCAATGTTTCACAATATAAGCGGTAAAAAAACTGTTGATACAAAATTTTGATTATTTCGCAAGCGTTCGATAAAACAGTTTTTTTTTGTTCAGACAAGCAATGGAAAAGCATTCAGAATTCTGTCAAAGACTTATTTTCTGCATTTTAGCAGTTGGTAAAATAAGACTGATTTCTGGGTTAAACAAAATCACAAGGTATGCATGTGCTTAACTGTTGCATTAAAATTTGCAGAAGATATTAGAAAAAAATACAACAGATGAAAAAATTGATGAAATAGGAAGAGCAAACATCTGGAAACATAATTTGTAAGGGAGGACATGATTGTAGGGTCTGCAATTGGTATTTAATGATTATTTTTTTACGGGAAAATGGCATCTGATGAGTAGAAACTTTTTTTTCAATAGTTAGTTTTTAACAGAGGTGAAGATAAAGGAGTTGTACATACAGAAAGATCCGAAATGTTTATTCTATATTGAGGGTTAATTAACTAAAACTGTCTTAACTATACATGTATAATGCAGGAAGTTACACCAGTATTTTATTCAACCCTCTAAATGTGTGTGTGTGCTGTAATAAAACTATACCATGTAATGTAGTTGGAATTGTCATGTATACTTAAATGTGTAAGACAGACTAAGAGTTCAAGATTCACAAAAAGCAAAGAATAATTAAACATAGTAAACATAAATGAAAGAAACAGAATAAAATATTGACTGAATTGAATATAAATGAAAGAAACAGAGAATAAAAAGTGACTGAATACAACATGAATGAAAGAAACAACAACAAATATAACACTAACTGAATTGAACATGCATGAACGAAACTAAATAAAAAAGTGACTGAATTGAACATGCATGAAACAAGTGACTGAATTGAACATGCATGAAATATTTGACCACAGTTATTAACAATCCATGATGCGGTTGAAAGGTTGGCAAAGTCGTAGAGCGTCAGTGATAATTTGTTCCGTGGATTGTAGGTGTTCTAAATGTCAATCACAATTAAAGCATCTCCACAGACACTCTGATAGCAGGTATGATAGTTTTATTCTCAATTTTTAATTCTCAAATTCTAAATAAAAATATTCTCATTTTTTATATTCTCAATTTTTTATTCCCATTTTTTTTATTCCCATTTTTTTTTTTCTCATTTTTTATTCCCATTTTTCTCATTTTTTTATTCTCAGTAACTGCTATTCTTGTCATATTCTGATGTTGTAATCGTTTTTTTTTTTTAATGATTAATGGCATATAGTGTCCTGGATTGATAATAAATATTGTTTAAAGATACTGTGATTTTCTGGCGCCTTTTCCATTAAACCTTTTTTTACATGACTACAAACATGATTGAACCTTTAAGAACTTCACTTACAGTTAAATAAAATGTTTAAAGTTTTAAGGAGACATTTATGGATCTGTGTTATTGGAACAGGTTTAATGTTAATTCCATACAGCTGACCTTGTATCTTCCCTTTCAAAAGGTTCCTGCAAGACTGTTTTATATGCTTACTTATTTCATACTCTGTTACACCAGTTTGACATTTAATCTCTCAGTAAACACAGGATGTTTGTTTTAACACAACCTCAGATAAGCAATAACCAGTGGAGCATCAGATGTGTCAAAAGCTGGAGGTCGCGTTACCAAACAAAGGCATGAAAAGACACAGTTATCACTTTGTTTGGTGCGGAAGTAAATCAACTATGAAGGTTTTGATGACCTCGGCAGTTTTGAGTTATCAGTATTTTGGTAGTATTTATCTCAACAAATGATTTTGACAATATTCAAAGAGGGGAGGGCTTATTTGATATAAGTCAATCTTCCATAAGGCACTCTGTTTATTTTAGTTTGGTTGTGAAATCATGCTTGAAACTTTAGCCTCATTCAGTGTGCGCGCTGCCTAGGATTAAAAAATAAGGGGACATTTTCAAAACCTTCGGGACATCAAAGTTTATGTCCCGATAGTATAATAATAACATCAAAATTCATAACACGCTTTCACAGTTTATGTAAGTAAGGGAACCTCTACGTAATGCCACCAATACATCGATATCATAGTAAATGAACAACTCGTTACGTGTGACATATAAAATTGTCAATTTTAAACTGCTACTTTAAACTGTTAATACTCAGTGTAAACAGTTGTACTGTCACATTACTGGAAAAGTTTTCTAACTCTTATTCCCCTTCAACAGCTCAAGGTTCCTTCACAATATAATTCAGAAATGTTCTTGCTTTCTTTCTGTTATATGCTGTATTCCAGTGGTCACACAAATGAAGTTGTCAATCAAACACCATTCGTGTAAACTCAAGTTTGCATATAAATACTATTAATCAGTTTCAAATTCGATTTAAAACTTGTTTTTCCACAAAAACACCACGCATAGCCGATGTGTCACCTGTTTTCGCGACGTCACCACTCGCATAATGGCCGTGTCCAAAACGTTTCATTCATCAAATCAGAATGTTTTTTTGTGATACTGAGTTGATTGTTCATCATGCTTAACAATTGTTTTTGACGATGTAATAGTGTTTTCACCACAACGCCTCCGAGGTACTTGTATAGAAAGTCGAGCCTATACATACGTTCGGAATTGTTAACACAATGGAACGCAGGATGCAAAACTTTAAATAATGATCATAATGACAAAACATACTATCACCGACTATCTGCTGTTTATGTTTTTCTCCTGTATGGTTGACTATATCAAATTTCGGTTAACTTTAGCCATTTCTTTCCAAGACAATTTTCACACGCAGGGTGAAGAAACTTTCATATGAACTAAACTCCAGTGATATAATACGTTCTGAAACCTTGTCTAAACTATTATAGATAAAAGATATATCAACAACTTTCAAGTTTGAGAAACGATTGCAGTAATAATCTCAATCTTTCAAACCACGTGCGTTTTTATGCGGGGAAAATATGGCGATCACCGTTTACAAAAAATGGAAATGATCAATGTTTTACTTGTTATTACATAAGTAAATGTGAGTGAGATACATGGTTAAGATTATTTAATGGTCATTTTAGATTAATGCATTGTTTTAAAGGCGTAAGCAAAACGAAAATGCTACGAGTCAAGGACAATTAACAGTCTTGACACCTTTCGATCGTTATTCTGCTTATCAGGGGAGATCACTGCATACTTACTTAGGATTCGTCCCCATGCAAATTCGTACGCGACAAATTGTGCACCTAGACGATTTTGTAAGCGACATTTGGATTTTTTTAGCGAGAATGTCGCAAAATCATGGCCTCGGCAGAACACTGCTCATGGCTTAGTACTTGTTGGTTCCAGGAATTGATTCAAGCTAATTTCACAATTAAAATAAAATAGATTGAGGGGTTAAATTTGAAGATTCCAAATAAGCCTCCTTGTTTAATATTTTCGAAACCAAAACAATCACTAAAGCACCACCTTATTCAATTACTCATTAGAAGTGTACAATGTTGAAAGTGTGTTCTACAGATTGGACTAGATCAGACTAAGTTAGGGTCAGTGTCTGGAGTTTGTATGTAAACTAGTTACCAAGTGTTTATGCCCTATTTTCTGAGGGAATGTTTTCATCATAAACTGCTAGAAAAAGGATTCAGTCTGTTCTACATTTTAGTTTATATGTACACTCACCTGTCTATTGTACAGACTTAGTTCTCATCATGTAGGGGAATGAAAAATGCAAATATTGTTTATAAATACCATACACCTTGACTTAAATGAAGTCAGCAGAGGGTTGTTCGAGCGGGCAGTCGGTTTGAACTTTATATCTTTAGGAATATACTTTTTGTTTACAGTAGCGCAATCAAACAACAACACAGAGGCATATGCAAACATTTTTTGCCTATCATTATAGATTCAAAGTAAAAGTTGTCAGTAAATCGTATTCAGTACATAATGACAGGGAAGTCTAGTTTAAGGACTGGTCGTTATTCATTACTGTAGAGTTTCAGCCTAATTTCCTCCTTGACAAATAAGACTGACAAATAAGACTGACAAATAAGACAAAGGACAAAGGACACAGGACATTTACAGACCTTCATTCAATATCTTGTTCTTCTTTTGTGTGCAGAATCGGGTTATTTTTGTATTGGAGGCGGTGTGACAAATTACTTCTTTGCATGGCTTGTCGATGGTGATTAAGTTCTCCATTTTCTTAGATGTTCCTTGACAGTCTGAATGACAACGTGGGATTACATAGATGAGGTGCAAATTAGAGTAACAGTATATTAGAGAAAAAATGTGTCAGCAAAAAGATGCGCAAAATTAACTCTGGATGATTTATTCTCAAGTTTGATTCATTTCCATGTCGTTTTTAGTTTTTAGTCTTTTGTTATATTATGTCAATAAATAATCATTAATTGCTTGAATTAACAAAGTGATGTTTTTGTTAATAATAGCGGGGAAAAACAGTTTTTGTTTGTTTTGTTTCTTTCGACGTTAATTAATGGGTGAGCTTAAAGTCAATCTTCCATAAGGTCCTAAAAGATAATATTTTGCTATTTGCTGTATGAGAATTTTTGGAATTTAGCGCGAATAATAACTGATATACAGTAAAGGAGACAAATATTTCTTATACATCACAGAATGACAAGGATGAGTTGCAAAAGAGAGTAACTGTTGACACTCTTGTAAAGGACACGTTGTAAAAGACAAAATATAAAGCCATAGGTAGACTAGAGTGGAACTTGAGTTTACCTTTTCAGCAATTAACACCACCTAATATAAAGACCAGTCTGCTATTTAAAAGACAACCTTTTTTAGTCCTAAATATCTCACTTCATTGTTTTTCAGTCTCGCTTTTAAGACAACATTTAGTGGCTACTGTCGCAGGGTGGTCCTATTAGCAGAACTTCACTGTAGAGCATTTAGTCTTTGTTGTATGATATGTAAATGGTGTGGAATTGTCAGGAGCAGATAACTCTGTGCTATTCTTATCTGTTAGTTGACCGCTTCACTTCAGAGTAGTGGGTTGATTTACAATGAATTTGTTACAAAAAATACTTAAGCACGAAATATGATGAGAATTGAACGTATGGAGAAAGTAAGATGCATCTTGTTTTCAATGTACCATAATACAACCATTGTCAGTATCTTTTTATAAGACAAGTTTAATAGTATTATCGTAATGTGTAGGTCGTAAGTTCAAGCCCCATCAAAGACTAAAATTAAGAGTCTTCAGGGCCTTCTTGAAGATTGGCTTAAATGACCGATAAGCCCCCTCTTTCAATATCATCAAAACCAATTTCTTTTTACCTAACCCAATTGTCTTGTACGAGAGAAAGGCAGCACAGTTATGGGTTTGAAAACTGCTCAAAGCTCTCAAATGGCTGCCATGACTAATGTGTTAGGTGCATTTCCATTTTAAAGATAATAAATATTGCTTAAACTCTTACATGCTATATTAAACGGGCTTTCAAGCACTCTCCAAGCACTCTCAACAGAAGCCCTGGCCTCTTGAAATGTTTAAGTACCCTGCTGAAACTATAGGATATTCTTTGCTCTGTTGAAACCACTTTAATGTATTTGAACCAAGTGAAGCTGAAAACAGTGTTTAAATATGTTGTTTTTTGTTGGTGTTAGAAATATCACAGGAGCATGAAAAGAAAAAATGAAGTCGGACAACTTGATTTTATTTGTATGACCACCAAAACAACAAGGTGTCACTAACTTTTATGAACAATTTTTTATTTTTCCATTTTACAAAACCTGGAGTTAAAATTGATCAATTCTCAGAGGTTTAAGTTTGGGTTCCTTTTTCAGACCCCATTTACCACTCAAAGTTATAGGAGAAACAAATGTCAGATGGCTGATTAAAATTATACAAGCAACAAGTTTTGATAAATGCAGTATTAGCTTCAAGGACTATTAAAATCTATTGCCTGATACTGTAAGAAGGTCCTGCTGGTTTCATGAGGATCAAATAATCCCTGTGCTTAACTCGTAACTTATAATGAAAAATGCCAATTATGACACTTATAATCTCCCATCTGCCTCTGAAAGCTCTGTATGTGGCAGAGATTTGTCTAGGATTTGCATGACATAAATATTTAGAATATCAGCTAGGTTGTAAAGGACTACTAAAAATATGTTCCCATGTTGATCAATTACGTGATAATTATATGTTAAGGTGTCTAGTGCATTTAATGTCCTTAAAACAGTCTATATAGTGGCTTATTTAACTACATTTTGTTTGTTAGCAAGTCGATGTAACCTTTAAAGCATTTTGATTGGCTCATTCATATTGATGTCAAAAATACACAGATTGAAAACAAAAATTGCTGGGGGATAAAGATTGATTATTTTTTTTAATTAATGAATCTGCAATGAAACAATTATCTCAAGGAAACCATAACTGCAAGAATCCTTTAATTTGTCTTCGAGGGTAAACATAAATTTCTTAAGACCTTGAACTTGCCAAACTGCAGTGCTAAATAATAACAATGCTATTAATACTTGCTATAAAAGTTGGGTGAAAAATCTGGCAAAAAATGTTTAAATCTTTGAGCCCATATGCTATAAATATTACTACTTGTTTTAACTACTGGTGCAATGTGTTGCTATCAAATTTCTTTATCTGCAATAACTCTGCAAAGACAACATACTTTCAGGATCTTGACAGCAGAGTGAAAGGCTATACAATATTTGCAAAGGAAGTTTGGTGTGTACATTTCACTGTAGCCATAAATCTGTCAGCAATTGTAGATATAATAGATAAAACAAACCGGCCTCACTCCATGTGTCAAGCGTTTTCTTATTTTGATGCCAAGAAGAGATATTCATCTTTCATTTGCACAGATGGAGAAAGACAGTGAACTCAGCTACTGGTCTAAACAAATATTTTGTTCTTTGGCTATTCTTTTTTTACTTGACGTAGACAAAATCTTAAGAGAAACATGTTTTTTTTTAAGTAATAAAAAGGTTTATGTATGTAAAAATGCTTATTTAGAAAATATGTAACAAAGATTTTGAAACACGTGTATAACTTCATACTCTTATACAGTTCAATGATATTTAATGAAAAACAAGTTAATAACAAACAGAATATCGTAGACTCTTTAAACAAACATTTTGTTAATATTTCTTCGTATTCAGATGTAAATAGTGTTGATGATAGCCAGTTCTTACCTTTGAAAACCTATGTAAACTTCATCCTGGTACTCAATTTGTAGTAAAAGAAATTACACCTTTTGAAGTTATGAAAATAGTTAAAAGTATAAAGAATACTAAATTCAGTTGGTGTTGATGATATATCGTCTTGTGTATTAAAGTTGGCAACTGATGGGCTTTCAATTCCTATAGCTTCTATAATTAATAATAGTATCAAACAAAACATCTTCCCTGAAGAGCTAAAACATGCAAAAGTAGTCCCTGTTTATAAGAAAGGCGCGGTTGATGATCCACATAATTATCGTCCTATATCTGTTCTGCCTTGTATATCAAAAGTATTTGAGAAACATATCTGTAATCAACTTCAGGAATTCTTCAATAAAACAAGTATTCTTCACTCCACACAATCAACTATCACATACTTTGGGTGATGACTAATTAATTTCTCACATACTTTGGGCAAAGACTAATTAATTTCTCACATACTTTGGGTGATGACTAAAGGATGACTAAGAAAAAACATCTCACTTATACAAACTGAAGCCTGTTTAATAGCAAGTATCCAATCAGTGACATATAGTATAAATATCACGGCTCTATAAAAATGCCAATGTCAGATGGTCGGGTGAGTATTTGTACAGTCTCAGAGAGCACAACTGCCAGGCCTTAAATCAGGAATCACAAAACATAAAACAAATCAGAAAACAAACCGTCCTATCCAATATTAAAATAAACAACTTTAACGTCAGTTTCCTTCTCACAATTTACTTAAATAAATATTGGAGGGTGTTAGTGCAAAACTATCCTAAGTCTTGTTTCTTTTTAAGCACTTAATACAGTTTTGATACAACTAATTGCTCTTTCAGTTACCTGAAATCAGAACTGGACAAAGATGATAACAATACTGTACTATCTCGTTAGTGTTATTTGATCACATACAACTGTTTCGCTTTCAATCCACAAACCAGGTATTGTACACATAGACTTTCTGCAACATTCCTTTCATCCTCAGAGTTAAGCAAGGTGTTGAAAGCATTTTGAAATATCTGGAATTCTATACTATGTCTGGGAGAACTTCTAACATTCTATCATCAACAATTATTCACTAAGCCAAGTAATAACAGAGAGAATTCCTGACAACTGTTACCTGACAAGTTAGACCGGATGTTACTGGGTTATAATCTGTGTTGTATTTACTGCAGGGTTATTAGAGAGGTAGATTCATCATGCAACTGTTAATACCAAATCAGAGATGGTGAAAAAATGTGAACTTTTACTGGTCTGAAAAATATTCTGTTCTTTGCCTATATATTGCGAAATTTCAACGATTTTTTACTTGACCAATACACTTTTTACCAGTCATGGTAAAAATAATTGCGTAACTGCCAAAGACATTCAATCATAAAGATACGGTTAGACTCAAAAGCAATGATAAAGACTGTTTTGTTAGTGACAATGAAAACACATTGTTTTGTAAACGATGCTCACAAGAACCATTATAAGCTTTGTCCTTATTTCATTATCGGTCAGTCGTGAGTTCGCACCCCATCAAAGCCTCCTGTTGTTTTCTTATAAGACTTAAAACTACCCTCATTGCTATTGGTTGCATGGTTCCAGGGATGGATTGGAGTTTGACTTACATAAGCAAAAAAATGCTTGTTTCTTATTTGGACTAAAAAAAATAGAATAAACTAAAAGCAATGCAAAAAAGTATTGCCTTTGTTAGTTAAGTGTCTGACTCGTGATCGGTGGATACCTGTCAGTCGTGAGTTCGAGCCTCATCAAAGACCCTCGTTGTTTCCTTGAGCAAGAAACTTTCCTCTAATTGCTTAGAACTAGTTGGTTCCAGGAACGGATTCGAGCATGATTTACATAAGCCAAAAATGGCTTGTTTTACAATCAAATACAACTAAAATAAATTAGTATAAACTAAGCTCACAGGAAACATTAGCTATGTCTATAATATATTGTAAAGTATTTGCCTTAAATTCTTCATAAAAAATGTTTGATGTCCAGATATGTTGAGGTCAATAGTGATCATGTGTCAATTTGTTTGCACACAAGGTGTTACAGCATCTATATTTGACTGGCATGCTGACCACATGACCAATGTCCAGTGATGTTAATCTAACCAGGCTAATAACCACCTGTGTAACAGATCAAAATGTTTGCCTAATAGATTAATGTACAATGAAAAATCTTACTTTGAGGTCTTGTGGAGACTGGCACTTCAAGGAGATAACTGCAATAGTGTGCTATGTGCTGTAAAGTTAAAGCTTACATAAGTCAATATTACATCAAACCTGAAGTGTGGTGCTAATAGGTACTGTAAAATTGTTCATTATTGCATTTGGATAATTCTTTGCTTGTTTTCGGAAATGTCTTTCGAAGTACTATTTAACTCAAATACTCCTGGTTTTACACTATCTCCAGGGTTTACTTTATAGACACTCAGAATTAAAGAATTTGCAATACAAAACTGTTGCTTATAAATTTGATCAAAAGCACAAAATTTTGACATCACAATTTTAAATTTAATTTGATTTACAGTAAGGGAACAGAAAAGCAATAACTGTTTCATGACAATCATACTGTCAAAATGTGTCATGTATAGATGGATCGAAGGAATGTATCAGTATTTATTTGTTTCCAAGGATGAAATTTGGTAAAAAAAAAAGGTAATTGTTAAGTAACTTTTTTTTCAAAACTTGTGATAAACATGCTGATAAACATGCTGCAAGATAAACATGCTGCAAGATAAACA
>ENA-OREC01001423-OREC01001423.1-marine-metagenome-genome-assembly--contig:-NODE-1423-length-12094-cov-14.947408_pt1 | contig 12094 bp, 5 predicted proteins | sample MGYA00248626_ERZ508543 | MGnify/ENA primary metagenome ERZ508543 (study PRJEB26211, sample SAMN05518279) | marine metagenome | isolation source: Puget Sound, Washington, USA | host: Bankia setacea... | reverse complement strand
CTAAAAGAACTAAATGAACAGTTAAACATAGCAGAGTCCCACCAATGTAAAACTAAAAGAACTAAATGAACAGTTAAACATGACAGAGTCCCACCAATGTAAAACTAAAAGACCTAAATGAACAATTAAACATGACAGAGTCCCACCAATGTAAAACTAAAAGAACTAAATGAACAGTTAGACATAGCAGAGTCCTACCAATGTAAAACTAAAAGAACTAAATGAACAGTTAAACATAGCAGAGTCCCACCAATGTAAAACTAAAAGAACTAATTGAACAGTTAAACATGACACAGTCCCACCAATGAAAAACTAAAAGAACTAAATGAACAGTTAAACATATCAGAGTCCCACCAATGTAAAACTAAAAGAACTAATTGAACAGTTAAACATAGCAGAGTACCACCAATGTAAAACTAAAAGAACTAAATGAACAGTTAAACATAGCAGAGTCCCACCAATGTAAAACTACAAGAACTAAATGAACAGTTAAACATAGCAGAGTCCCACCAAACAACTTTTACAGACGACTCCCAGTTAGAAAGTAACATTTACACCATTGGAAATGTACAACGACTTGTCATCTTTTAATTGGTCTAAACAAATACTTTTGAGTAGGCCGTTTTCAGAGAGTTCAATATACAATATATATTCGAGATCTGCGTTCCGCATTTTTATGTAAACATATATTTCATAACTGCTGGTTTCTGTAATAACTTGATCTCTCTGTTGCAGTTTGTAGATGCACACTTACGTAGCTGTGCGTCAAACATGTAAGGAATAACCCCATGTGTCCATTGTCGCCTTTTCTTGTCCAATATAAACCGTTTCTTTCTTGACTGTAACTCGTCCATGGGTACCTGAAATTAAATGAATTATGATACAAAAGCTGTTTGACTGCTGATTTGTATATGTTTAACTCTTTCTTCAAGTATGTATTTACAACAATACCGGTATTTTGTGACAACCAGTAGTACTGTGTAGGTTGATTTCTTTAATATACATTGCATTTGATATGTTGGGAGTTTCAAAACAAAAGCTCATTGGGCAGTTGCATTTGACCATCGTGTACAGACCCACATATGACCGTGAGAGTCGTAAAATGAACGTAGAGCAACACCTGTACTAGCACGATAGATATCAGTTATAGAGAGGAACACTCCGATCTCGAGACTTACGTCATCTTCGGGTCTTTCTACGTCAATGACCTCTCCCTCTTTCTCCTCTTCGTCCTCTATCGTCTCTATATCTTCCTCCAGATTACGCATGTCCGGAAGTCCACCATCTAACACTATAGCCATCTTGTCTGAGAAGCTTGATATATTGTCTTGTGTAGGATTAAACTATACATGCGAAGAAACAGAAATGGGGAGTGTTTCAGCAAACTTGTTGAGATGGACGTTATTCAGATTGTCGTAAACAATGTTTACATGGACAACAGAACTTAACATTCATTCATTTGTGTACGTTTTGCATGTACGTTTACAGGTTTCAATTTATTTATTTACCGTGAAATGTTTCAAACACCCCTCTGAAAACGTTTGATATATCTCTGAGCATTGTATTACGCACATCAGTACAATGAAGGACTTTCCAATGGGCTGGGTATTGATCATCACTCTGTGCCCGACACATTAACCAAACCCGTTTAAACTTGTATATACATGTATGTTTACTACAGGTTCTGAAACGGAATGTATAACATATATGTGTACCAATGCGCTGGTTGAATATTAATCGTTATGATTATAGTTTATCATGCTAAGTATTGTTCTACGTGTCTGTAATATACGACACATAAATACCCTTCAAATCTGTCCCCGTTTACTTACCGCAAGAGCAATGCTTCCAAGGCAAAACAGCGTCGTCCACAACATATAGACCATAGACATTCTGGCACTAATTGTCATCCAATTCTTCACTCTATGAAAAATACCTTTATATTACACACTGAAGACTCTATATGTAAATCATGCATATTCATAAATTCCTTATCATTACATGTTCAATATTGTCCAATAAGGTAGCATGTCGTAGCCCACTCCTAAGTGTGTTCGCATATGTAACTAACATCCCGTCATTATCTGTAAATTTGGTTTTTAACGTTTATCTCTCACTTTACATCCATCTCATCAAGTTAATAAATAGTTTAATACCTATTGTTAGTAGAAAGCCATATAATATTATGTCACAGAAGTACATTGTTGTTTCCCCTGCTTCTGTATCACTATATAAGTTACCATAACAGTATTTTATTTTTAAAACAAGGTTTACTGTTTTATTAAATATGTTTCTTTTAAGAATAAAGTGTTTATTACTAGCATTGCTTTGAAGGTACGGGTAGATGTAGGTAAATGTGATTAATACCCCCATAGTCGAGTTTCCCTTTTAAAAAACGTCTTCGCTCAAAAATGCTCGTCGGAACGTTGTTTTCCATACAGCATGTTAGTTGTATACCGGTACAACTAGCGACATGGTCATAACATGTATGTATTATGTGTAAATCAAGAACCAATCGAAATTAATGACAGCTCGTAAACATGTTTGAATAGAACCGTCGAAATAAACCACTGAACGATATATGAGCATGGAAACTGGGTTGTCTGGTGAACATTCGAATCGAATATTTATTGTATTGATATGATCTATTGACAGGCTACATTATCGGTTATACATTAATGATGGACATACATCGGATGAAAACTAGATTTGTTGATGATAAAGAAGATAGCGGATATTATATTGACAATGCGCAGTAATGATTATTATAATATATACCCGCTGTAAATAAAAACGCCTCGTGCAAGTCCATGCATAGTAAACTGATATCAATCTATGATCATATTGTTGAAGATATTGTTATTGTTGTTGCTGATGTTGACGACGATGTTGAGGGGCGACTTGACACAGTGGTTAGCGCGCCTGACTCACAATCAGTCCGTCGTGAGTTCGAACCCCGCCAAAGGATCCGGTTGTTTCCTCTAGTAAGACACTCATTGCTCAGTATTGGTTTGTTCAGGCCTTATGGATTGACATTTAACTGAGTTATTATCTGCAGTTGACTGTATGCATTAAGTCTAGTCGAGGTCTACGTAAAGCAGCACACAACGTTTTAAGACGCAATCCGTTTTCATTTTAAAACAATGCAGTTCTCTTGTTACAATGAATTGAATAGTTCTGGGCATTACACGCCACTCAACATTTGTCTTAATCATCCGTGTTCCAAATTCTAACAACGTTTAGATGTAACCTGGTTTTGACCAGTGTAAAACAAACTCCACAGTGAGTTGATAAGCATGTCTGTTTCGTGGAATAACTTTTCATCTAAATTTTGATTCTTGTTTTTGGTTCGAATTTTGTTCAGAGTTATCGATGGTTTTATTATTTATACGTTTCAAACAACAAAGACACACAGCAAAAGTATCTGTGAACAGAATAGATAGCCCGCTGGATGAAGAGAAAAATGGAAATTTGTATTTTTAAAAACCTTTTAATGATAAATGACACATTTAATTAAAAAAAATGGAAGTTCTGATTTTTATCTTTATAAACACAAACATGCCGGAGCGCCCGTATTACAAGACGAGTTGTTACCGTTAACAGTAATATGGAAGTGAAACTGTTATCGCTTTATTATAATAAAAAGCATACTTAAGTGTAAGTAATTACAAACGTACGATGCATTGATCCAAGAAAAATAGGTAAGAACTTACCGAATAATGCTAATATTCCTTCTTGCGTGGGTATACCTTTGTACAAATTCACAGTCAAATGGAAACTCTAGTTGTGTCACTGTATTTACTATTCTACTTGGAATGTGGTTTTTCTAAGTCACATTGACAATGCTATAGAGGATCATCTCCATAAGACAATACACTGATAACAAATGTGTTTAGGTATTAAAGTGAAATTCCAAGGGATTTAGCGCATCTAGTTATTTTAATTCTATCTACTTTAACGTAAGAGATAACAGCCTGATCATTAAAACAACACCGTTAAATTGTAATTCACACATAGCCAATGGCAAGCGCGTGTGGCTTTATTTATGTGTTCAGTTGGCTCAGGGTTTGATCTTTGTCACGGTCAATTGACCATACTTGACCTTCACACCACTGGTCAAAGGGACATCTAGGTACACTGTATTATAACTAGCGGTCACATCACAGCTGTCTTACATACAGTTAAACATAAACTTTACATACATTGAGGAGATTAGTGCTGATCATTTGATTCTGATTATGTAGAATATACTGTGAAAGGTAACAGTAATACGGAAGGAACACGATTAAATCACCTGTAAGCTTTTATCAAATCCACAAAAAAATAAAATAAAAATCAGGACTAATAACACTACTAAAGTAATGTATAAAACTAAAGATGCAAACTTCTTATATATATATTCTTTTTTAGTAAAGTAATGTAAAATATCAGTAGATGTCGGATACCAAAGTTTAGATCTACATGATGTCCTTATCATAAAGAGAATAATGCCCGTAGTTCCTTGCTGACACAAGTTATGTTTTGTCTCCGAGTCATGTGTGTGTACATTCGTCTACTTGTTATATATATATATATATATATATTCGTTACAACTTTCTATCACGTAAGTCAGAGTGCTTCTTTGATGAAGAAGAAGATAAACAAAACAGTAGGAATGAGCTGTTGTAGTATTATATTGTTTCTCTCGCTGAATCGTCGAGGCTCTTTTCATTATTATCATACTCCAGCATGGTTTTTTGCTTATTTCTGTGAGCCACCATCGTAGAGTAGGATGTATCTATTCTCCGTTTGATCGTAATTGATTTATCTGCAGAAATGTTCTATCAGTTATTTTATATTATGTATGCAACTAATTATTGTTCAGCTCACACGTACTTTGTGTATGGTACTATAAACATTACAATATAGATCTTGTATATATATAGCCTCTATCTATTTGTTTGATAAATAAAATAGCTTTTAAAGACGCTTTCTATAAAACATTTTATTTTCGATAGATTTTTTTTATATTTACCTATATTGCAGGAAATGTAATGCTGAATTTAACAAGCTAATAGAACAGTAGGTCGCCATGCTCGGTTTTTTTCTCTCCAAAAATTGATGTTGAACCTTTGTCAACGAATTTGACTTTATTTGGATATTTTCATATTCTCACTTATCAAGTCTTTAAGTTGTAGCAAAACACTAAACATGCTAGGTCTGTAAGTTGTGTGCATTAATAGGATTTCATTGCACACTAAGTTTACACACAATGTGCTAAACTAGTTGATGAAACAAATAATCGATTGTTTTGTTGTCTAAGTGTTCGTGATTTCGAGCCAAAAATATTGATCGAACGTGTACATCTTACAAATTTTGAAGAAAAAAACCCTGTTCGATAGAAAGTTGATTTTTTTTCTTATGAAGAAAGGTATACATATTGTACCGTACTACTTGTTTTCCTATATTCAATATGAGAAATAGAATTCATATAGAAAGCCCGAAATACGAAATGATTTTCATAAAATCACCAAAATCAAGGGAATTTGCTTCTCTTTTTTTTGACACACAGTGGTCAAAAATCCTTAACTATGTTTATTTCATCATGTTTTAACAACTATTCAATTGACTTAAAAAATAGGGAAATAAAAAAATTAGTAAAGCCTGGGCTTTGAGGCTACGAAACACCTGCGCAATAAAAATTGCCGAAAACGCCTTTAATGCGTTATGGTCAGCTAATCACGATCGGATCTAATAGCTCGACGTGACGTAACACCCAGTCATCGTTCACACCCCTTGTCCACCCCAGTCCCTCTCCCCGTCAGACGGTCTATTAACTCTGGCTGGTTCAATATTTAATGATTATGTCAGCAAATAAAGTTAAAGGAGGGTTTAAACCTGTCTTATTGAATCAACTTGTCCTTAAGTCTGTAAAGAGAAGGTGTATAAATTGTTTTTAAAACTGTGTCAAAAGGTTAAGTATTGAAACTGACCTTTGTACTTTGATCCAAACCTTTAGTTACAAAGACATCTTTAAGGGGGTTCATTTCATGTGTTTGAGAAAAATCAACGTTTGTGTAATTGTACTGGTTGAACTTGTGTAACTGTTTGAGGTACAGTCACTTCTTACCTCACATTATGTGCACCCGCTGCTGAAGTACATTACCTATGACACACGTTACTGTTCTACCGAATAATAATAATGATAATAATAATCAAGACTTTATTTAACGAGGATGCTTAGTTTATACTAATTTATTCTAGTTCGATAGTGAAACAAGCAATGTTTGCTTATGTAAATCACGCTCGAATCCGTTCCTGGAACCAACCAGTACTAAGCAATGAGGGTAAAGGTTCTTGCTCAAGGAAACAACGGGGGCCTTTGCTGAGGCTCGAGCTCACGACTGACAGGCATCTGCCGACTACGAGTCAGTGAGGACCTCAACACAAATCGTCGATATATTGTTTGAAAGGTGCACGAGCTTTACGTTTGCTCTAACATACAATGGTACACTATGAATCTGTTTAATCTGTGTCTTTGAGTATTTGTGGTAAAAGCTAGAAAAAAGGTGAAACTAAAGGAACGAAGTTGAAGTGTTTTTGGACCGCATTTTCCCCAAAGTTTTTACAAATTCAATAGTTTAGCCATAGTCATAAGGGTGAGTAAAGTAAAATATTATTTTGTAGTGTTGTGTGCATATCAGTAAGTGTTGGTGTATATTTCTAGGCATCATCTGGTACAACATGCATGTGTTGAGGGGCGGCGTGGCGCAGTGGGTAGAGCGTCTGACTTGTAGTCTGTCAGTCCCGAGTCCGAATCATAACAAACACTCCCGTTGTTTCCTTAAGCAAGATACTTAACCCTCATTTCTTAGTATTGGTTGATGGCATGAACGGAGTCGAACGTGATTTCTTTATCGAGCTAAAATCAAATAGTAATAACTAAAAGACCTGCGAACTAAACTACTACTACTAGTGTCATGTGAGAACACTGTATGTACAGACCATTGTAAATCGTGTTTGTCCGTCCGTTCTTTGTATTGCCGGTTTGCAGGGTTATTAAAAAGGAGAACGGACTGCATTTCTATACTCTGGTCACAAATAACGAGATATAACACTATTTCAAACTTACCAACATTAATATCCTTAATTTAAGACATGAATCATACATTAGCTTCACACGATAAACATTATTTTGTTAAGGAGATTCTAGTGATCTGCTGCTGATGAGGAAAAGGTTAGTATACATGCTGATGTCATCATCTTTAAGAAGCAACATAACAGGTAAGGTAATAAATACAGTCACAATCGAGTGTACCAAGAAGAACAGAAGTCTGGTTTAGAGTTTTTCTGTAGTGTTTATTTTAATATCTGTGAAATCTGTTTCAATGCTTGAGCAAATGGCAAACTACAGTACAGATATTCAGAACTAACAAAGTACAGATATTCAGAACTAACAGGCTGACATGGAGAAGAAAATGTTTATACAGTCCCGCTATAAAACAAATAATATATATATATATATATATATATATATATAACCTGCTCTGAACAATTGAAACAAAGGAACATTTAGTACTGTCATTGGTAAGTGGTTGTTTAATAATCTTCAGGACTATATGACAGGTGTTCAACCTTAGTACATTATTTAATTATAAACCATAGTGTTGATAAGACCAATGTTCATTAAACAGTTGTGTTTGATTGTTTCACTGACTACGAACAAACTCAAGCAGGTTATACATTTGTATTGACAAATATTTCCTTTTATTATTAACATTACCCTAGGCAAATTATTTCCTCTATTAGCTCAAGGGACAACTCTGGAATTTCGCATGAGTGCTCCCCCATTATATTTGCATTATAAATAGACCAAGTTTTTTAAATTACTGAATATCAATAAAAAACGAAGCACAACTTTCTATATAGAATGAGAATGCATAAACATTTGAGTTGGAAAGAAGAAGTAATGCTATCTTTAAACAATTTAAAAAACACACAATAAATGTGTGCTAAAGCAAAAATGTATGCTAACAATGCCTAATATGTGATTTGGCATTATCAAATTTGAAGTTTGAAAAATAAATGTTTTCTATATGATATGGTTAAAATGTTACTTCAATGAACTTGTTTTTTTAATGCAAATATGTTGATGAATGAATCTGAGCTATTTAAGAGACAACACTAATCCTAAATCCATGATATGGTACAATGACAAAGCCTAAGTCACGTGTCCTTAATAGGCTTTATATATTATCAAAACCAATGTAACTTAAAAGATAAATCAAATCTGCTCATTTGATATCTAAGCAAAACAACTACTCTGTTACAAAAATAAAATCATAAATGAAAACAAAAAAGTGAATTTTCAGATTTCCTAGCTCGGCTGTGAGAAAATGAAGTTCCTTCTAGTATGAAGGGGTCAACATGCACAAGGTCATTTGATAATCAATGTCAACATTTATTATGTCTATATGTGTTCGTGTAAGGTATACTCATAGACAATAATGTCTTTTGTATATTGAAATAAACTGTAAACTGTAAAACTGAACGTATCAGCGTCTCATTTAAACAAATGAATGATTTCAACTAGAACATACTTTGTAAAGAAATGTTTCAACAAAGTCCTAGATATTCAAGAAAAGGGACCAGGGTTTAAACTAAGAGTCAATGATTCACCCTCAGTGTTAATTCTAACATTTGTTGACCACACTTTAAATGTTTCGCTGGTCTATTCTTTCTAATGTAACTGATGTTTATGTAGATTCATAGGTTTATTAATTTGTTTTAAATACATGTATGTAAAAGTGTGCATGAAATATTTTGGATTAAACTAAACAAACTGGATTAAATGATTACAAAATCCAGCACAGGCAGACATAGATCTAAGTGAAATCACACAATGAAAGGACCGTATGCTAATATCCCTATTCTATCAAACATTTGCAAAAAATATCATCAATAAATACAAATATCACAATCCTGTCTAACACATACTACTTACGACATTTACAGTTTAACTACAATTACATTTGGTCATATAGACAACAGAATGTTAGTTACTCTTAAACATTACAAAAATAAACAAATAATTTGCTACGGAATTAAGACATACTTTTTAGACTAGTAATAATCTATGCATTTTTGTTTATTATGCAATCCTTTGCATTCTGCTAACACTATGTAAAATATCAAACAGGATATTCAAGCTTGTATAACATCATTAACATTATTCAAGCTAGTGTGATTTCAGAACTAAAATGATTTGTATCACCAATAAATATCTGTAATATCACTCCATTAACTTAACAATGTCACCAAAGAATCAAGCAATATCCTTAGAACCCATGGGACTTGATTTAATCCATTATTACACAGAATATTTATATTCTTAAGTCATTTTTCAATGGAATTCATTTAAATTATCACAGTCACTTAATTACCACAGTTTATTTTCAAAGATAAACAAAGTAGTTTATATCTCACATCATCACAGAAACTTGTCACTATAGCAACCAAACTCCACCACTGTTTACCACTGTTCCGTGCCATGATTTACCATAATAAATCCAACAATTAAACTTTTAATCTCTGGTTATATACTCTTCAGTTCCCTTTTCCTAATTAAATGGCTGTCACCTTTCTGATTAATTTAGCAACAGAACTATTGAAGGCTGAGTACTAATGGTGATTTACCATATTTATTCCATTAAATTATGCTGAAGGCTGAAGTCACTCTCCAGTTTCTTTTCTTCTATAACAAATCATGTATACACTTCAGATTGTTTCTGCAGTTCTTAAATATGTTCCATTAAGAAAGGCTGAATTAACGCTGATTGAATGCTACTTGTTGCCTTATGTGTTAAATGTTGTTATTTCTCCATATTACATACTGTATTGTACTGAGAGATTAAAAGATAAACTTGTTGTTGTTGTTGTTTAGAAGTAAATCTGGTTACTCCATATTGAGCAGCTGTTGCTATGGTTACTGGAATGGTGTTGAAGGAGACACAAGTTACTAGAAATCTGATAGACAAGTACAGTGGAATATGCTAACATTGTCATGATGGTGCTGACGTTTCTGGGTGTTTACATAATAGAGCAGGTCTTGGATTCATTCTGTCGTGCAGGAAGCTCTGGTGGAGAAGTTTCTGGATTAAGACGGAGATGTTGGTTCTGTAAAAACTGGTCCCTGTAATGAAATAGAGATGAAACATGTTTAAAGTAGTATACATCTCATCAAGCAAGCAGCACATGAATAGAGAAGAACTGTATTCAGGGGTGATAGTAAAAGGGTTCAAATAGGGGTGATAGCAAAAGCGTTCAAAGTGCTATCGATTACAGAAGCAGATAAAACACTTTTCATTGACTCCATATTTCTTTTTCAATATGATACAGGATAGGAACAAAATGTACAGTATTTATCAAATCAAGAGAAAATGTGGCCTGTGACCTTAACATGAACAAAATGAGAAAAAAGTACAAAAGATAGACTGACAGTACATGTATACAGCGATAACATGGTTCAAGGTCCTAGTACAATACATGTACTATTAAATATTGTAGAAAAAGTGTCCGAGATAAACAAAAACTACCAATTGATTAAAACCTTTAATTGTAATAAGATTACATGAGTAACGTTCCACCAATTGACGACACTGCGTTGTCTTAGACTGGGAGGAGTCTGTTGTCACATGAACACATCTTATGACAACACTAGGAATCATGTGACAGACGATGAAATATTTACAAATAAGCACAATGAAGTATAAACATACTAACCTTTGACCTCTGGGAAGTTTATCGAGCTCACCATAATCTTCCGCATCCTGTCCTGAACCATTGGGGGCTGCAAAAATACAAAATGGAATAACATGTAGGGGTACACGTATAACAAAACCCCTGATAAATGCAAAGTAATAAATGCATGCTTAAACTAACGATGCAGTTAATAACACAATATTTACAAACTTAATTGGAAGAAAAAAAAAAAGTAACATTTAAACAATCTTAATCTTCAAGAAAACTTTTCTCTGAAAACATTACTTGTACATGAATATATCATTAATACTAGTCTCATTAAACTAAAATACTTGTTTGAATTAGAAGTTGGTCTTCATCTTTATTAATGTTTGGTTGTTTTAGCTCTACTCATAACATTAAACATATTTGTAATGGTTAAATAATCTACTGTATGTGATTGTGTTTCACAAGAAACTGTAATAGTTTAAGTGTAATAACATTTCTGTTCTGTTCTGTATTATTTTCCTAGATCACTAAGATAACTACATACGGTACAAAGTTACTCCAAATCAAGTACTAATTTAAGATACACAGGTATGATGGTTATGAACTATTATTGTATATGTACATATGAATGCTATGTGTTTAGAAATAACACATCTTTAGTTAATAGTTGTCTACAAATACATGTATATAACATCAGCACTTATTACAATTTCAATTTTAGCTTCACACAATAATGCCATCTTTGCATGACAACTAGATGTGAACTCTGCTGCAGACACCATACAGGACCCAACAAGTGTTGTATATTTAGCAACATGTTAATTGATAGAGAGTGGTATGTTAAGCGAGCTTATGTTACAACAGCACCATATAGCAGATCATGTGATGTGTGTGTATGGTGACAGTGAGCTTCTATGCCGGTGTTTTCTGTGATGAGACTAAAGACCGGATATAGGATTTACAGGGTTAGCTGAATTATGTTCATGCGCAAATTCTCCTCAAAATTGCATGCCCTTGAAAATCCATTGGAAAACAAAATGGGTAAAAGAGAAATTAATTGACAACAATGGGTATTAGTGGAAGTTGGGATCTTATACATAAAATATTAGAACTCTGGAAACAAGATGCTATTTAGATAGTATAAGAATGTCATGCGAAAGAGCGATAATATTTTCCAAGGATAAACAATGGACAAGAGTAATTAGTATGGGGGTTAGAAACAAAGGGGATATTCTAACATAGGACAAATAACAAGAACAAAGGGGATATCCTAACATAGGACAAATAATAAGAACAAAGGGGATATCCTAACATAGGACAAATAACAAGAACAAAGGGGATATCCTAACATAGGACAAAGAACAAG
>ENA-OREC01001422-OREC01001422.1-marine-metagenome-genome-assembly--contig:-NODE-1422-length-12097-cov-12.864226_pt1 | contig 12097 bp, 6 predicted proteins | sample MGYA00248626_ERZ508543 | MGnify/ENA primary metagenome ERZ508543 (study PRJEB26211, sample SAMN05518279) | marine metagenome | isolation source: Puget Sound, Washington, USA | host: Bankia setacea... | reverse complement strand
GATATTAGGACCAGTCTGCTATTTAGAATTGTTCTGTCACAAGGATACAGTTTCATTGAATATGGGTCTCGCTATTCAGATCAACTTGATATTGTCTGTCCTGAGTGTGGGCTTATTAACAAAACTTCACTGTATCAATATTTCAATCACTAAAAAACAACACAACAACCAACAAGTGTCTTTCAAACGTTTTAATGATAGATTCATAAAAATACTTTGTTCCCATTACGAATGTTCATACATGATTAATACAGCTACAGCATAGAATAGAGGGAGTTAAAGATTGGTTTATCTAGTTATCACAAGCAAACTGCCAGGGAGAGAAAATTGAAAGAAGAGGGGGGCGGGTCCTTTGAACATTGCTGTAGTCCTATACTTATTCTAAACATCAGGACACACCACACGCATCACCTGTATACTACTAACAATGGTAACATCAGACTCAGGGACATTTCATTCAGGGAGCTCAAGACTAAAATGTGATATGATATGTATGGATGAGACGAAAATGTTGCTGTTGTTGTCGCAGTGTAAAAAGTGCAATCTAGGTTTGAATCTAAAGCAGCTAAATCTGCACATTTACGTTGAAACATTTTTAAAGCCTATTAAAAGTCTGCACATGCACTCAGTATTTTGAAATTTTAGAATCTCCTTCATTTGTGCAAATTCGTGAGAACAGGTATTAATGTGAAAAGAAATTGTATGAAAAAAAAGTATTTGCATAGGAAGAAAACAATACATCATTTTTGAATTATCTGTTGCTCAAAGAAAAAATCTGCAGCTCAAACCAAAATGTCCTTTGATTAAACTTTACTCCACATTTGTATGTTTAACCCACGCACCAGGGATTGTCAAATTGTGAATAACATATAGCACTATAATGTATAAAGTTGCTGCGAATAATTTCTAAAAAGCTATGGGTGACAAACAAATTGACATTGGATATGAATGTAGCATTGGACACATTTAGAATACTCCTCAAGCACACTTGTACACCTCACAGTAAAAACATCAACACAATTTATTCCAAACAAATTTTGTGGTTCAAATTATTTTTAGCGAAAATAGGTCGGTGATGAAATTGGATTTTTGTTTTTTGGTGACCATGAAAAGTGATGTTAACCAATGGTGGTAGAAGAGTCCTGGGAAACAAGATTTGATTAATACTGTATATGAACAGTAACTAAACATGCTACATCTACAACAATGTAATATCGCTAGAGCCTCCTGCCAAATATATATATAATAAGAGTAAGTATATACATGGTATAATAAGCATGTTTTGTAAAAAAATAACATATCAAAAATTAGCAAAAAGCGTACCTATATAGGGGAACCAGTACAGTTTAATGCCTAAGCAGATTAAGTCAGAAAATGTTATCAGTCGTGGTCATCTCAAAACACCAACATCGCTGAAACAAGTCATTTTATTTTTCTATAGTATATTCATCATTCAATCAGTTTGAGACAAAGTTTGGATCCATGCATTTTTGAAAGTTTTAGTGTAAATAAAAGAGGTTGTTTTAGTTAAATACTATTTTAGAGGGTATAACCGTTTAACAACTTAACAAAGTCAACAAGTGTAAGGAAGACATGTTTGTGACATATAAAACCATGTCAGTAAAGTCCTAAACTAGGGTAAATGTTTTAAATCATTAACAATCTAGCACACAGTATAATGGTAAATATCTGAAATAGATTTTGTCATTGGAATGCGTTGCAGAGCTAGAATGCCTTGTATGGAAGTTTTTGGGAATCAATGTTTTTTTCATCATCGACGAGGTTCTAGTCCTAGAGACATATACTCTTCTAGCATTCTATACCGATACATTCTACCTCAAAGTAATGATTTAGCACTACAGATATAATAGCAAAACTCAGGAGAAAAAAATATCAGAAAAACAAGGTACAATGTTTTTGTTGCGAAAAATAAAGACGAAAAAACTTACATGTAAATCAATTATAATAGTTTATACGTGAAGTTGATTAGCACTTGTATACATGTACGTAATATATATAGATACAATCAGTGCAGAATACATAGTTTTTACATCAAAAAAGAGAGAAGAAAAAATTGAAATTCAGTAATACATGCATACATAATAAGTTTGTTTGATCCCTTCACACTAGAGTAAGTTTTATCACAAATAAGCACAGGCACCTTGGTAGGAGTGTTACTAGTGTCGTATTTATGTCAATAACAACACATGCCTAACAGAATATACTAGAAAATAAACATACAGTTCACACAGAATCCGCTTAACAAAAAAACAAAACTACATCCCAGGAATATTATTGCTATTGATAAGCTGTCCATGCAATCATCGCTTTTTCCTTCATTTCCAGATCTGAATTTGACCATTCGTTTTAACAGTGAGAACGTTTTTCCTTTTCCTGCTCTTTTTTCCATTCCTATCCGATTTTCAGTATCCGAATCACGAAATCCAGTTAGTTTACTGCCGTTAATAAAACATGTACAAGATACGGTTTTACAGAACCGGTGCTATGGGTTATTATTGCTAGTAACATAGTTCATTGCAACAAATACGGTAACATATGTTTATATAGTAGAGAGCCTAGGTAGAGTTATATATACATGTCCTAGTATAATGTCATGGAGGACCCTCAGGCTGTGGTATCATTGGTTTTATTGGGATCTTCATCTTCTTCATCTTCTTCATCATCTAGTGCTGAGGCATTACTGCGCATCGACAGTACAGATCTAGCGGTGCTACTTCTAGCTGAAGGCCTGCAAAACAACAACAACAGTTTGAGTATAGGAACACAGTTATATATCTGCTAAACTAGAACAAAACCAACAACACAATAATGTTTGTATTCAAGTTGGTTGAGTATATGTCCCTATTAGTAATTAGTGTGTATCTAATAACAAATATGTTTACAGTCTAAAATCATCTGGCTGCAAATTCATTACATGCCTATTTGTTTTCTAGAAAATTGTCAAATCACAAACCTATTTCCAATTTAAACCAGACAACTCATACATGTTTTTAGCAAATCATTTAGTGTAGTCTGGTCTAAAGCAAAATAACATACACAGTCAGCAAACTAATTATTTACATTCTTGACCAATTAATGAAATTCAATTATCAAAAGCATGAATGAATACTGGTTTAAACTCTCAAAATGTGAAAGGTCACTTGCATAAGTAAGCATGAACATTTTTAAGTAATTCAAAATATCATAAAGATGCGTTGAGTACAAGTATATGTATCATACAGTGTTGTATAAAACACTAGTTAATTATGACTGATACAACATGTACTGATGTTCATGCCAGTCATTTAACATCATGCATTGAAGCAATAAATCAATCTGAAAAAATAGATTCATTAACAGAAGGAAATCAGAAATATATCAAGGTCACACAGTTCCTTAGTTATAATAGGAAGGTCTGTTATAACGGTAAGGATTGTAACATTATGACAGCATGAAGCCACTGGAAGGAACTATAATCGTTACAAACAGGGGTGAAAGAATCAGTTGGATTGGTCAAGAAATCAATACATGGAAAGGAACAGCTTTTAGAAACATAGACTTCTGTAAATGTACAGCTTTATGGGTACATAAAACTTGCTGGGTCTTTGTTACATGAAACTTGCTGGGTCTTTGTTACATGAAACTTGCTGGGTCTTTGTTACATTAAACTTGCTGGGTCTTTGTTACAAAAAAATTTGCTGGGTCTTTGTCACATAAAACTTGCTGGGTCTTTGTTACATAAAACTTGCTGGGTCTTTGTTACATAAAACTTGCTGGGTCTTTGTTGGTTGTTTAATACAGGAATACATGCTGTACATGTACAATACTTTACACATTTGTTTGGTTTAACAGCTCCATGTCCCGGTAATGAAATGTCGTAAGTCCTTCTTTAAACTATAGTACTTACGCCCTTTTATTACCGGGACGTCGGGCTGTTGATGAAGCTGTATACATAGACAAGTATTGCTTGGCATAGTTATAGAAGCATTATTTGGTATCTTTACTTGGTCAAAGCATCTGACATGGCTTGGTCTTCATGCCAGTATGTGTCAAGTCAGTGATAAAACAAGACTAAAACAGACTGCTAATTTAACAGGGTGAATGTGAAATGGTTCTATCTGCTTCTAGATGCAATGGCACTAAAAACCTTTTCACTTTCACATCTCAAATGATTGTATGATAGGACCTATAGCAACAATCTGGCCATATTTTGTCAAAGCAAGCGCCAGTTCTACTTTCATTTTCTCCTTTTTAACATGACATACAAACATATACATGACATTACAGTACATAACTAAAGACAACAAGCTAAGACAAGAACACTGTAGTACATCGAAGAAGCATTCATCTTTGGTATTTTTGATAATTGAACCAGAGAGAGGTTGAAAAGCTTAATGTTGGTAGAGGTGGGATGGAATAGCAGCCTTCATTCATGGTTGCCATAGCAATGTAACTTATACATCACCTGAATGTAAACTTAAAACTCTTTCTCATCAACTACCCTAGAAATAAAGTAGTCAATCAGTAAAGTAGTCAATCAGTAAAGTAGTCAATCACTTAAATCTTCAGTACCTGTGTGTTATATCAATGTCATGCACTACAACAAAAACACTGTTAGTTTTACTATAACAATAGAACAGAGTCTAGAATGCTACAACTACAGTGCATACTATAACATAGATAATACAACACTTTCTTAATGCCTTCAAATGAAAATCACCAAATACTTGCAAACAAATGCTGAACTTTACCACTTAATAGTTACAGAATCATACTTCTTCTAAAAAAAACTTGAAAAAAGCTTTCTTGCTTCTGGAGACCTTTAAAAATTATTTAAATCTATAAAACTTAAATCACAAGCAGAGTTAAAAACTGTGATACATGTATCATGTAGTGAGTCTGTTCATTCCTATACTCAAACAAGACAACCATGTGCTGTTCAAGTTTCCAGTCCAAGAAGTATGAAACCAAAACTGAACTGCTCAATACTGACAAATCACTTGTACACAAGATATAAAGAAACAAATCATGAGGCATAACTTAATACAGAGATGAGGCGACGTGAGCGTGTAGAATACCTGACTCTCATCTTACGGCTTGCAGAACGACATGACACTTCCGTAAGTTGTAAAATTTATAGAATTTCAAATTAAAACTTGGTACACAAATCATACAATACAATTTTACATTTTCAGCATTGATACTCAGTATGTCTATTTTCAATGCTGATCAACTACCTGTTGTCAATCAAACTTTCAATGTCAAATAGTCCCTGCAACATTTTGGCAGTAGTTGTAATTGATGTACCATAGTGTTTTTGTAAACACCAAACTTATGCTAATGAGAAATACCGTATCATTTAAAACCATACCCGGATACAGTTACTGTTTTTATTTGTTTCTAAATGATCTCATCAGTGATGTCTACACAACACAAACAATTATCTGTGGGGTTATTTCTGAAAAAAATGCCATCTACTTTTATTAAATTTTACCAGGAAGCACATGTCCACTCTGTTAACTCGTATATACTTATACAACTTAACCTAAAACACGAAGCTTGCTAAACGATTATATGTGCTTTAATACAGAACCATAACTTTGTGACTTAGAAAATACAGTTGACATTAATGATAGTAGTACTCAATATTGTGTGCATTATAATGCTGATAATCATAATACAGCTTTCATGGAATGTGAAATGTGAATATATGCAGCCTGAACCATGAAAGTACAGCTGATAATGGACAAATATAGCTTTATGTGGAATTAAATATATGAAATCAAAAAGTACATGTAAGCTTACAAAATAAAATGCAACAAAAAGAGTTAAAGAGTTATTTGCAATGGTCCATCTGTTGTTTTATTTAACTATCTACATCTTTTGTGTCAGATCTGCTATTTCCTTTTCCTACTGTTTGACGGTTCAAATATTCTGTAAACAGCTAACTACAGACCTATACACATTTAAGGCAGACACATCATGTTTTGCAGAAAAAATACTGAAAGGAAACACTGACAAGCTGAGATCTAGTTTCATTAATTGCATTTTTCAAGCACAAATCAAAGCCCTATGTCATGTTTTGGCTTCAAAGGAAAATTAATCAGTTGGAAGAAAATATAGACGGCTTATATTAAATAAACATTCAAAACAAACTATATTATAACCATTCTTTCAACATCAGAGTTTGACACCTGACACAAATGTATAAGAAGTATTGTTTTGTTTGTATTTGATGGATTCAGTATTATTTTCAACAGTATTTCATTCACACTATGATTGTCAATTTATTGACCACACCCTGTCCCTGGATACTTAAACCAGTACTGTCATACTCTGCGAGTAAATTACAACTGACACACATTTATTAATGGTGAAAAGTAATCTTGAAATCTCAATGAGTCAGTTTGATTGTTGATTTAAACACATGGGTAACATTATACTAAAGCACTAATGCAAACAATTTAAAACTAAGGCACACAATTAAGGTTTTGTATAAAATCTAAATTCCATGACTTAATCCAACACAACTTTAATTTTCAACTATATTTTTGCAATTGTATTGTTGAGCACTTTATTGACATGATCGGCCGTTACAGAGTTCATAAGATCCCAAACTATTGCGCAACTATAAAGCTTGCATAGGTGCTGAGTAAAATGTAACCATGAAATCTCCACAGCTGCTGGCTGGTGCTCTACAACTGAGCTTTCCATGTTTAACTATGTTTTTACTGCATATTGGGAATAGGGGTATATAAAAATCATTAACAATTTAACATGCTAAACTGTAGAAAACTGGTGTGTATAATGACTATCACAGGAGATGCAGGTTTGTTGGTAAAAGATTGTAACTCTCTATATTTCATGCCAGATTTAAACATATAGATAAGTAGCTGTATAACATAAACAATTAAAACATGCTTAAAGAAAGAAATATTAAACAAAGACAAAAGTTTGTTGCTTTTTTATAAATTCATAAAAATAAGATACAGATGGATATAAAATTTGATCACTGTTTCACTATCTTAGATCATGGTTTGTTTGAATTTGAATTGATATCGAGCCTAAGTGGGCATGTGGATATTTACAGATTCAAAATGTTGAGTCGTGAATCATGAAAATGGCATGACTGAATACACTATAGCATGACTTGTTAAAAATGTTCAGAAATTAAGATGAATATTGGATCAATATATACTGAGACTTATAACTGATGTATTGTTGAGATGAATTGTACAAATCCACTGCCCTATATATGGGGAATAGTGATACCAGTGCACACAACTACCTGTTCTGATCAAAGCTTCCCCCACTAAACAAAACAATACAACAAACTGGTTATTACTCCATCCAAAAAAATATATAACTCAAACACTGTAACTGGTAAAAATTGACTATTAAAATGTCATGAAATTGTATACTTTTTTCATTAAAACATTTACTCTCTACCATAAATAAAGTGAAAGTCTATCTTTATCATAAATGAACGTACACTAGTTTGTGAGAGGCACACATACGACTCAAACAATTTATAACTTCTGGTGCATCCAATTCAAATCACTTTATTTGTGTTTAGTTTAAAACTTAAGTCAAACAAAAGCTACTGTATATAACCAAAGAGTCCATTCAGGTTTGTTTGCAGACAGCAGTTTAGCCACTATAAAGCTTGGCTAAGCTAACTAGTTAAGACTTGTACATAAAACTACAAATTCACTTATGCTCAGCTGCTTATTTCTCTTGCTCCAAAAACGTTGATACACGTAATTGGACATTAAAATAGTGTGTTGCTATCTTTAGGACCTATCTGCTAAGATCTTTGTCCATACTTTCTGTGTAGAAAAGCCTAGTACTGCAGTTATGGACTATTGTTTTTCAAGTATTACAGTTTTGAGTGTACAACAGAAACAGAGAAAGGTATCCAAACTAAGAAGGATAAGTAGCGCAAGGCAATGACATTACTAATGTATCAGTAGGGTGAAAATTAAAGCAAAAGTGCTCAAGTAACCAAGGCAACTGTTGTCATGACAAACTGTGACACACTTACCTGCTCTCTCTGTGTAAAATAGTAGCACAAAATGTGGTTATGAGTGACTGATACGTTGCACAACAAAGCCAGGAGTACACAAACAAATCAAACGTAAAAAATATAAAACGGGCTACCTCAAGAAGACACATGTGGATCCGCTCTTGACGTTCTGAGTAATAGATTTTGAATTAACAATAAGTGAGCAGTGAAGGTCCCATCTGCCAGTAGCAACCACAGCCATATAAACACACATCAACAAAATGATTTCTAATATTACAAGATAATTTTAATGTAGTTCTATCTTCTTGGTAAACAGAAAACAATAGTAAATGCAAGTGCAAATGGGCTTTTATATACTCTTTTCTTATTTACTTACAAATTCTGAAATATAATGCTTTATATATATATATATATATGTATTTTTAAAAGAAAACAAAAATATACTGTAAAAACTTAATTTTCAATTATAATTATCTAGAAAATACTTAAGTTAAAAACGTTTTATGAATCATTTGGCAAGTTCAACTGCTACATTTAAACAACAAACACAGTATTCCTTGAAATAGCCCACGCAAAATAAAATAAACTCAACAATAGCACACAACAATACAACAGTCTCTGTATATAATTGTGTATACCAGCAAAATAAAGTAAGTAATTCCTTTTCTACAACATATAAAGGTACATTTCCCCACCACATCTGTCGAAAATGTCCAACTAAGAACCCTTCTTCTATGAACTATATATAACGTTCGAGATTGAACCACTAAATATCCAGAACACCAATATATTTTCTATTCCAGCATGCACAGGAGTTGCTTCCCTTTATTTGTCTTTTAAGTGTTTTTTCTCTCTTGTATTTAAAGCATTCATAGGAAATTAATTTAGCTTTTAATTTTACAATGCCACTGTGAATTGAGGCAAACCATAACAATTCTAAGCATCTAGTTGAGTTCTTATTCAGCTTGAATTTAGTCCGAACACAGCTCAAAAACTAAGAGTTTACGATGCTCATCTCAAATGGATATAGGGTCGCTAAAAAGGAAACCAAATCAAGGAAAAGGGGTAAAGCTACACATAGGAGGGTATACCTAGCCCGCGGGTTCCTAAACCCATGTACAGAACACCAATGTATATGTATTGATTTCTACACTAAACACCAAGTGGGAGAACATCTCTTGACAACAGTAGGATAACACGCTGTCTAAAAATATCTGCAGGAATGAAAAGAATTGACCCTCGTTTTGTTACCTGTATTTTTTAAGTTGTGAGATTTCCCTATTGGCTGACTCGTATAGTTCCACCTGGTCGTCAAGGTCACGCTGTATTTTACGTTTCTGGGCGTTCATTCTGGTCACCTCTTCCTCGGCCTCATCCAGCTGGCGTTTCAGAGCCTTCACACGACCATTCATCTTCTCTACCTGTGAACAGTGCATTATGTACCTAGTTAATCTTCTAAAACATCTACTCAATCATAAAATCTTGTAAATCTGAAATCAAAATGGCTACTCAAATTTGAAAGATTGAATAACAACCTCAATTCACGTATTCATTCTTACATAAATGATTGCCTGCTATGTACAAGTGGTCTACAATTAAACTAACACAAACATCATTTCTATGACTTGTTTTACACTATTAAATTCAAATTTAGTAGATTGCCCAAAGCATTCATCGAGGGCTGAAAGTGAAATGATTCAATCTTCTTCTGTACTCCTTGTTCCTTTCACCAATCAAAGCATTCCAACAAGCCATACCTGTTCCTTGTACTGATCAGCATGACGTCTCTCATCCTCAGCCTGTATAACCAGTTCTTTCAACTTCTTCTCCAGGCGACGGTTGGCACGCTGCATTGTGTTCCTCTCCCTGTGAGATAAAAGAGAGAGTTACATTACTTACAAGTATCTATAACTCCAACCAATTATCAACCCCCCGTTAAATTGGAGAAAACATGATATCAGATTATTTTATTACAGCTCTAGATCAAACATGATTTCTAATAAATAACCGGGGCTTTTTTTGGGTTTTTTAAGTTTTGAGGTTTTGAGTTTGACAATGGCATCCAACAGACAATTTTTAAATGTGCGCCTAGATACTACTTTTATTTAATGATTCTAACCACTTCTCCCTGTTTTACCTGAGCTAGTACACAAATAATTTTAGTAATAAGACCAACCTATGAACAAATAAAAATTGGTATAAATAGCAAGTCAGTGTTAGTATCAAGACCAACATACAATACAAAGAGCTGTTTGGAACTGAAACTAGGGGCTGTTAATAGGGAACAAGTCTTCATAGAGCTCTCAATAGCTGAACTTTACTTTCAATTAATGATTTTAACAACTAGTCTGAAGAGAGATATGAATTGTTATAGTACTTTGTTTCAAGATCCAATTGTTCTTCAAGGTTGGCCACTTTGCCTTCCAGAGCAGCAATGGTTGCCTTTGTTCGTGTGCGTATCTGGTTCTCCAGCTCGGACAGTTTCTCCTTCATGTCTTTGTTCTGTCGTTCCAGCTGCATACGTTGGGTCTCAAGCTTCTGTGTGACAGATCTCTCTGATTGGAGGTCGGTCTGGCACTGCTCAAACTAAAATACACAAAAAGTCACGTTAATTTCATTACAAACATCTCCAATATTTATTTTTATTGCACATTTTTCCTAATTCTGTCTTCTGTTTATGTACTACAAAACCAATGCAACATGTGCTTAATTATCCTTTAGATTAAAATGTGGGCTATAAATCAAACACATGAATTGATACCACTTTTTGATGATTTACAGAAAAGGTGGTGAAATATTTATCCAAAGAACTCTTACAAACCAAACATTTTGAACAGTAAATAAGTTTTTATACCATCTTTATACACAACTTTTTGCAGGAAAACACATTGCATATTAGACATTCCATAATTTCAATAGCAAATAATCTCATAAAAGGAAAATCACCTGCTTACAAACTTTGCTAACACCTAAAGACTTGTAGATTTTTCATCTTGGAATAAAATAGTGCACAAAGTATAAAAATTGAAAATAGATATGGACAACAATGTGCAATGTGTTTTCCTGCAATTAAAAAAAAAGGGTATACAAACTTATTTACTGTTCAAAATGTGGTTTTCTAGAATTCTTTCGATAAATATTTCACCACCTTTTCTGTAAATAGAGAGGACTAAATGAAGTACATACCTGCATTGTAGCTTTGCGTGCCTTGTCCAGGAGATCAGCATTGGCTCCTTGTTCATCTTCAAGTTCATCCTCCAGTGCGCTGATACGTGCTTCCAGTCTTCTCTTCTCATCCAACAGAGCTGACCTGACAAACAAAATGTATAAACAAATGATACCAAGGAAAAGAGTCAACCAGATATGTTAACAAAATCTGAACTCTTCATGTAAAGTTTTGTATCAAAATGTCTGTTTAAAATGTGCCTTCATGAAAAGCAGTGTAAATAAAACAAAAGAAATCAGTAACAACAACAGTGGGTATGAAACAACAGACAAATATATCTTAGTCTTCTTTCATAGAGGTTTCGAATCTTCCTAGTTTCTGAGTCCTAATTTATCATTGAGCCTAAAGTCATCATTTAAATAGTTCATTCTAAAATGTAAAAATGCTACAGGCTCTATCAAGAAGAGGTTCTTACTTTCCGGTTGTATTGCCGCTAATTTCATCCTGCAGTTCATCTCGCTCTGCCTCAGCATTACGTTTAGCACGCTCAGCAGCAGCCAGATCTTCCTGCAGTTTCAGATTTTCGGTTTCCAAGTTCTTCAGTTTCTTCTCATTCTCTTTGAAGGAGATTTGCATTTCATCTCTAGCAAGGCGGGCGTCGTCCAACTCACGGCTGAAGTCTTTCATCTGTGCCTGGAGCTTCTTGAACTGTTTGATTGCATCATCTTTAATTCTATTGGCAGCTTCGACTTGTTGTTCCATGTCCTTGATATCATTCTCCAGCTTCTTCTTGCCGTTGGTGGCAACTGAGCGCTGTTTCCTCTCATCTTCAAGTTCAGCCTCCATTTCACGCAACTGAAAAGCATAGTCAATATTGAAGCATTAGTATTATAAGTAGGAGATTA
>ENA-OREC01001421-OREC01001421.1-marine-metagenome-genome-assembly--contig:-NODE-1421-length-12097-cov-13.036023_pt1 | contig 12097 bp, 5 predicted proteins | sample MGYA00248626_ERZ508543 | MGnify/ENA primary metagenome ERZ508543 (study PRJEB26211, sample SAMN05518279) | marine metagenome | isolation source: Puget Sound, Washington, USA | host: Bankia setacea... | reverse complement strand
TTTGTTATATGATTCCCAGTTATCGTAAGCCGTCATGACGTACACTAATCGATAGGTAAAATTAATGTATTTGTTATATGATTCCCAGTTATCGTAAGCCGTCATGACGTACACTAATCGATAGGTAAAATTAATGTATTTGTTATATGATTCCCAGTTATCGTAAGCCGTCATGACGTACACTTATCGATAGGTAAAATTAATGTCTTTGTTATATGATTCCCAGTTATCGTAAGCCGTCATGACGTACACTTATCGGTACGAAAATCAATTGTCTTTGCTATATTTTTTATTTCAAGATCACCATGTCGTACACTAATCGATTAGAGAATATCTTGATTATATATTGTTTCCTTTTAAGATTGCCATGTCGTACACTAATCGATATGAGAATATGTTGTTTATATGTTTCATTTCAAGATCGTCAAGTCATGAACTAGTCGATAAAAACGCCTTTATTATATGCTTCCAATAACTCGTTAGCCAGAATGATAATTGTAATTGTAATTGTAATTATAAATATGTGTTTACAATCAAAAAGTACTGTAAACTAAACAGAACAAATCAACATGTTTCACTTTTTGCAGAAACTCGTTTTAACTAAACACGGATTGTTATTAGGGTAGAGAAGAATATAATGAGTTTGTAACGTAATAAGCTGGTGTTTGAAGACGTGCTAAAGTAGAAGTTAATCAGATTTCCTTGCTGCCTACAATGTTCAATCGCACCGCCTGGAGAATGATAGATTTCCATGCCGTGAACTCGTTAGGAAAGCAGTAGTAATGCGGATAAATACAGTGCCGATGTGAAGACGATGTGATTACAATGTGAACTTATATAGCATAATTTCACATGGACGTAATGAAAACATATGGAGAGGAAACACACACAATGAGTTAACACATGGGGAACGTATTCATCTTGAGGTAGAAATAAACCCTCGAATGTCTAGTGACAAAATAATTCTACTACAATGTACCATGTAGTGGGAGAAGCAATTCATAATTTGTCGACAACACACTGCCTTACATATAACACAACTTGCTTGACACAGAACCTATTTAAACAATTCCTTTATATAATTCATGCTAACACGAGTAATGTGTCACGTGCAAGACCTTGCTGTTTTCCATCACTTCCAGCCCCAATGTGCAAGTATATTTGAATTTGAAACCGATACATTTTCGTCTGAAAGGCATGATGATGTAACTGAACACTTACATATTTAACCAATTCGCCAACACAACTGAAACTCTTATACGTATAATCATCCTTTTCCGCCAGATTAGTGTCACGCACATATAGCGTTGGTCACAGGAAATACATGTATTGCTACTGGCCTTCTTATGCAAGTTTGTGTATTGAATGTTGTCACTTAGCAACCTCGTATCGTTTGGTGCTGATTCAACGATGCTACATTGTATACACACCACTTATACCAACAGCTATCACGAAATGTTTCACATAAAAACCTTCACGTATCACAAACACTTCCACGCGGTTAAAGCTATGCATGATAATGCGGAGAACGTCACTGGTAAACTCATTTTTAAAAATGCGGTTGATGACGGTTGTTGACTTTCCAAAGACGCATGCCCTACGTCGTCTGCGTCATCGTAGCCGTAGGAGTCAGCGTCTCTCTCTGAACCTGTAATAGAGAAGAACATTGTATTAAAAATGTGAATCAAAAGAGTTACCCGTTGCTATATAAACCCCAATTACCGTTCATATTTATTTGAATATGTAACACTAAGAAAGAATATACCAACAACAAAATTGACATTGTGACAACCATTGAGTGCGTGTCAGTAGTACTCTAGTTTAGATTTATTTTAAACGAGATATTAAAACACAAACATCTCGTTTCAGTGAGCACAGTCTGAAAAGAACGTTTAGCAGCTACTAGTCATTTGTATGGGATATACACTTTAACGTATTTCTAATTGGCCACTGTATAAAATATATAATGCGACATATTTAACCTATGCATCTAAAGTTTGGTTCCTTTGTATTGTACACACAAATCTATCGATTAACGGAATGAAAAACACACGTGTACATGTACAAAACTGTCCATGCGGAACGGTAGGTGCGCAAATAAGTTATGAGCTCGGGCCCCTCGTGTACTGCAAGGTAATTGTCGAATTTGGTAGAAATGTATACCTCGTTGATTGTCTATTATGAGAAACATTAAATATGGCGAAAATAAGCATAACAGAACGCGTCCAAGCGTTTTCATGCACATGGAAACTCCAAGAGTAACCGTTCAAGGAAAGATAACTGCGATGTACCTTGCTGTAGATGGGACACCAGGGCTGGATTTCATAATCAAGGATTTACCCTCAGTGTTAAACCTAATAATTGCTGACCAACTTTTAAATGAGTGTCAGTGTTGTTCTTAAAAATACAACTGATGTTTATGAAGATTCATAGATTACCTTTACATTCTGCATTTAACATTCCTGATTTGTCTGAATTATGTATTTATTTGCATGAAATAATTTGGATTACATTTTAAGCTGGATTAAATGATTATGAAATTAAGCCAAGGTGGATGTGCAAAGTATTGAACGAAATTAAATACGACGTGATTTGATTTTGCAGTTTTTGTTTTAAGGGTGCCCATGTTAACCCCCTAATTTAAGTTTGTTCCCGTAATCAAAATTCTCTAAAGTTTGTTTTATATGTTAGGATACATTGTATTAAACTTATATTTGGTTATTTGTATTTTTTCTCCGAATACCATTCCTAAAATAATACAAAACCTAGGTGGTCAATTAGAAATGTGTTTAAGTGTATTATTTGAACGATAAACATTTGGTTGTATGGACTTCGTTTTAACCAACGTTATGATGTGTAAGGTTGTTGTTAACATTGATTGAAAATACTCTAAAACAAATCAAATGTGGACTGGAAACGTACCTCTTTTTATGTTGAATGTCTCCGCTGAAAGAGAAAACCAATCCGATTAAAACGTCGTTGTAAATGAAACAGAATATAAGTTACACATACAAAGCACAATAGACCTACAAACACATATAATTATAAAGCGTTCAAGACGCCCTTTAATATATCAAACACAATACAATAGTAAGCGCTCAGGTTGCACATACGAATTCAGAAGATGCGTTAACACAATTAGATACCTCCCATACAGTATAAACTTGAGCCAATAAATTCATTATCAGAGTTTGCAACGACTTTATTTTTCTATATAGATAACTGGAATAACTGGTGTATTTACGCTTTAATATGCGAATCCAATTATTCTATATTTAACTCTTTACTTTATTGTACATCCCACCAAAGGCTCTCGTTGTTTCCCTGGGTTTAGACTATATCATCATTGCTTAGTATTGAATGGTCGGCCTTATGGAAGATTGACTTAAATATAAAAAGAGCTCCGTTGTTAAATATGGTCAAAGCCAGACCGAAACCATCTATTTATTAAAAATATGAGTAGGACATGACTGAACCAAACGTTGTATAAACAGAAACAAATGACATATTCAAATAGCGTGTCGAACTGGTCCCGTAGTACTATGTGATTGATTGGACGTCGCCATCTAGTGTGTGCCACGAACTAGATATTTTAACAAACGCAACTGTCGCTCTGTAAACCCTATTTTTGAGAATAATTATGACAGCTGTTAAGTATTGACTGTGGGTCATGCTAGCCTGCACGCGTGTGGCTGATCGGTTTTCTTGGTTGAGTAATAACGTGTTAAACCAAAATTACACGCTACAACAAATGAGAAGTAAATATTTGTTTTGTATCAAATACCCACGGCATCTGCCACACGTGTTACACGATCGGTTAGGTAACAAGATGGAGGGGTTGTTACACAAAGGTGTGTCCCTTTAGACTTCAAAGAACTAGTAAGCAAGACATGAATATCCAATTAAGCATATTTCTGTACAAGCTTACAAAGTGCCTTATTATGTATTGATAAAGGAAGACGACGAGTTCAGCGTTTTGTAAATGTTCATTGTCTGTTTCGTCTGCCTAATAAGTACATGTTCATTGTCTGTTTCGTCTGCCTAATTAGTACATGTTCATTGTCTGTTTCGTCTGCTTACTTTGTAAATGTTCATTGTCTGTTTCGTATGCTTACTTTGTAAATGTGCATTGTCTGTTTCGTCTGCTTACTTAGTACATGTGCATTGTCTGTTTCGTCTGCTTACTTTGTAAATGTACATTGTCTGTTTTGTCTGCTTACTTTGTAAATGTGCATTGTCTGATTCGTATGCTTACTTTGTAAATGTGCATTGTTTGTTTCGTCTGCTTACTTTGTAAATGTACATTGTCTGTTTCGTCTTCTTATTTTGTAAATGTGCATTGTCTGTTTCGTCTGCTTACTTTGTAAATGTGCATTGTCTGATTCGTCTGCTTACTTTGTAAATGTACATTGTCTGTTTCGTCTGCTTACTTTGTAAATGTGCATTGTCTGATTCGTCTGCTTACTTTGTAAATGTGCATTGTCTGTTTCGTCTGCTTACTTTGTAAATGTACATTGTCTGTTTTGTCTACTTACTACAGAAATGGTTGTTCAGGATGATATTTTTATTAAATTTAGACATAAAATCACTATAGCTAGCATTTATTCTAAATCCAATGTTCTCATAGGTTTTCATATGTAATAAAACACATCCTTACCGTTAAGAACATGCACTTTGGTACTGGCTATTTGCATATTTGATGAACGGCAGACAAATGTTCCACTGTCTTCCATTGTTGCCCTTTCTATTTTTAAGTTACTAGTAAATGTTCGTCTTGATATTGAATATTGTTTTGTTATAATGATTCCCTCATGTTCACTGGATGTCATTCTATGTCCGTCACGAAACCAGTCCATTTCATCTGGAGGGTAGTATTCTCCTGTGGCGTTACACTGCAGCACAATGGGATCGCCCCGTTCTACATACTGTTGACCAGTTATTTCAATAAGCGGTGTTTCCGTTTCTGTATCTGTAAAATAATTTAAAATAAAAGGTTGATTGTTTAATTAGAGTCTATTTCCATCTTTCCTTCCCAATATCTCCCTCTCTCTTCCACTTTTTGTGCTGTTCTCGCTCTTTCACTCAATCTTTCTTTCTCTATCGCTCCTCTAATATTAGTAAGCTCATCATTGTCATATACTAGACACGAGTCCCAAACATAGAACGTAAGAATGACTCCAAAATGCTAGGTAACAGAGCTTGATCGTTAGCACACGGCAAGATATCTAAAATATTGACACTATATTGATATTGCGTATTTCATGATGAACTCTTTTTAACCATTCTTTAGAACACACATTTCATTCATGCTAGCAACATACAATAATCAGCACGTCAATCTGTGACACTGGTATTGATGTACACTTACTGCAAAGATTAATCTTCCAAAATCAGTTGTAACTAGAGTATGGACAGAATTAAGTCCTTACCTATAACAGTGAGGGAAACTAATTTTCTAAAGTTCTTGTTAGTTGAGGACACTTGGCACTCGTACACTCCCTCGTCATCTGGCTGCACGTTCTTGATCATCAAATCCCATTGGTTCTTGTAGTCCACGTGACTCACTTGTATCCTGTCGTCTGCTATAACTGTAATTGCGCCACTTGTAAGAGGTAATGAGCTGTCAAGTCTTCTCCAGACGACCTACGGAGGCAGATGTTTGAATAAGCAGAAAATACACGTCGACATCGTAACGGTTAATTTTAAATTCATACGTAGTAAAGCATGCTAACTTAATTCAATATTCGCTGCAACATTGACGTCATCACGGTGCTAGTATATCTGCTCATACGTATTATTGTCCTCATATTTAAAAAAAACACTTCAGTAAATAGGAGTGCGATCAAAGTCAATACAGCTTTATAAAAATACAACATTGATTTGATTAAAGTACTTCTTTGCAACGTGTAAGTGTTCCTTTGAAATCCCCGCTCTATAGATACAGTTTATCATGATTTAAAATAGGTATCAACCAAGAACATAGGAACTCCGCGACAACAAAATGCAGTGCTTTAATAGTTCTTTTTTTCTTTTAACTTTTAAATTCGGTTTAAATTGCCAGCGCATTTCATTCAGTTCGTACACTTAGATCGTGCATGAAGACAGTACAAAAGAACTTCATATATAAGAATCAACATGTTAAAATACATACATATCTACGCTGAGTGTGCTTTGATGATATTACTTTTACTGACCGTTTTAGTTCCAAGGTTAAACACGCTGCATCTGAGCACAGCCAACTCTCCTTTGTGAAATGTGACATTGGACGGAGTGCGGAGAAAGTCTGGGGCGGGTGTGTATGACGGTACGTGGTAGCTCAAATCTGGAAACGAGACAACAACAGTAATTTGAAACAAGATAATTACAAAAGGAATGAACTAACACTTACATGTACAAAGAACAACAGAAACTGTATCATGTCATTTAAACGTATGTATTGTTAAGTTCCATATGCATGTTCACAAGTTATATGTATCCATCACATCAATATCTGTATAAGTAACAATGGATATTTTGAATGTTGCAGATGTTTGGTTAATGTTCACCGGTAAACAGTCGAGTTATATCTGCATATCCTCTTCAATAAACACGTTTACTGTTACTCCCATTTAATATTGGTTATATAATACTTATTGAAATATCAGTTGTATACCTGTGTCATAATGTCAGTTATGATTAATGTATAGTGAATTGAATACGATACCAATGCAAATACAATTCATGATATTGTTATATACGGATAATAATGTTGATATTCTTCTTTTGGTATCCGTGAGGTTTTTTGGAAACAACGTGATCTGGGTAAATTATTCTGTCATAAAATGGATACACCTGCTTTCTCATATTAGCATTCACACACTTGAAGATTTAATGTCAAAAACAGAGTTCAACAACCTAGAAAATAAAAGGCACAAAAGAAAACAAACAAATAACTAAACCGGACTTTTGCTCTGCGATAACCACAACGCAATACTGACTCAATACACACATTGAGCAGCTGGTTTAGTGTAAAAAGAAGTTAACCTCTCGGGTGATCAGACAAGTGTGTGTTTAAAAGTATATTTGCCGAACTATGCAAACGTCAAAACGTGATTAAGAGATAACACTGATATAATTACAAGGCAGTAGTCTGAATTTGTTGATTTTGACATTTATAATAACCAACATTTCCTGAAACATCGACATTGTGTTAACCAATGTATACATGATATCAATAAGTATGCAGTTTATACGTGTTTACTAATTTTAATAGAAGGTAAACGGTTTCAGTTATAGATATATATTTACATTCATGGATGGTTTTGTTATGATTGACAATGCCCTGGTTTTTAATACATTGATATTATAGCAAATATGGAAAGGAGATTGTTTGATGAGTCTTCTTTGGACATTGCTTGCAAGTCTGGCATGTTCAGAACACATATACGGCTTCAAGACAAAGACGTTGGTAGACAATTAACGTACACTTTAAATGCTTATAGTGTGAGTGAATAACTATAATGTTTTGTTTATGCCCATATGAATTAACAGAGAGTAAGAGTTTCATTAATGTTAAAAGGTTAATATATAGTTCGCTTGTTATTACATACTTATAAATAATTGCTCTACCTCTTAGCCTTTCTTAACAAAACAGGAAAGTCATCCACAAGCAGAATGTGTTCTCGTACATTTCAGACAATTGTTTAATGCTTCAATTGTTTTGTTTTAAGAGTGTAAACATAAAAGTTAAAGAATACCTAAACAAAGTCAAATATATGCGCGCAAAGTGGGTCATGGTTATAAATCATTTAAACAGTTAACACAAACTCTCTTCCCAGCATCCTTCAATGTTATGGGAATTAAACAGAACATAAACGTAATGCATCATCATTAAAGCAGTTACCTATTTAAAACACCAGCAACTTAGCATGTACTTAGGACACTTTTAACACAACACTAAATGAAACAGTTAACACACTTAACACACAACTAGTAAACGAACCAAATTCCAAGTATATATCACAGTGGGCTATGCTCCAGTAAACATAAACCCCTCGTAAAGCTTGTCGGTATAGGGTAATAAGTGAAACTATGGCCCAAGAGGAGTTCAGAAGCGTCTTGAGGAAAGAAGAGCACCTACTAATCTGTACAACCATTTAACACTTTACAATTTATTCTGACAGTCATTGACAACAAGTTTACCCTTGAACTCAACGTTAATGGCAATCGTGTACGATGAAAACCTTCTGCGGGACAGTTTGCTTTTTTTCTAATCACTAAGATTCTTAATGTACATTCTAGCTCTTAAACAAAGCCAAACATACTCAGTCAAAGTGTCCTCAAATATATTGCAAATAAGCAGCTGAAACTTTCACGACTGGTGTGGGACGGACCGATTCCTTCCCCAAGCCTAATTGTTTTAAACCGCCCTCAATTGAATTCACGTGACCATAAAGTACGGCTACTAAATAATGCAGATGTTGTGGCAAGAGTCGTGTGTGGTCATCGTAGATATAACGGTACTCTTGGGACACACGTGATGTAGAATGGTTCGGGTCAAACGGTTTTGTCAGTTTTACGGGGCTGACACTGAGGTCAAACGTTCGATTTTGGAATGACTTGCTTTCTGAAATATAGTTCATAAGAGCGCATACGGACGAACCAAATGTATTCCATTTGGAAGACACGAACTAAAGTTTTATATAGCAATGATTTAAGTAGTAATGTGTGTGTAGAGGTAGCACGAAGTGTCTAATACGACACCAATCTCAAACATGATCAGATGTGGCCATGGTTATTTTACTTGACTAGTGAAGTTTAACCTTTGGTAAGTCTTTAATAGTCTCCACTAGTGCACCCGACGTATAGTAAGCTGAACCATGTGTGTTTCTGGTGTTCGACATATTGCACACGTACAAATAAAGGTTTCTTCTTCTTAAAGCACGTACTTAAAGACGAACTTCAATTCAATGTTAAAGTGGAAATGTGCTTAAGTAGTGTGTTATTCATTGCTTTGTCATACAAAGTGTTGTTAGTATGTGTGTTGTTTGACAAGATGCGTCCTGGTCACTGGTGAGTGCGTTCGTAGCTTATTGTAGTGCGGCACATTTCCCAGAAGATTCACAGAGTAATTTATCTAGCAGCATAAGTGTGAACATCATTTAACACGTTATCCCAAAGGAGTTTATAGAATGTCGTCATGTGCTTGAAGCGGCATTTAAGCCATTGAAACCAAGTGCATACACGAGATGGCAGCTTGCAAATTAGTCAATTGTTTTACCGAAAGAAGCATTTTTTTTCAAATTGATTGAATAAAGTTGTATTAACAAAGACAATTAAAAGGTGTGAATACACGTTAACGAAATCGTTCAGTGACACGGTTGTTGCGAACAAAGGTGTTTGAGCCAATGCATTGAGCATCTAAATATTTTTCAAAGAGTGTTATGTCGAGTTTTACAATTTAATCGGTACCCATTTTATAGCTTGATATATTCTCTTTAAATGCTCATCGCTTCAACAAGATGTGTTTGTTTTGGAGATAACAAACATAAGTCATCGTCTCTCGGGTGTTATTGTCGTGTTGCCATAAAAACCAGTCCAATGTATTAGGCAAACATATGGATGCACGAACGTCGGTTAATGTTATAAAACATCAGCAATGCTGAGTACTAATTGTATAAAAGGCATTTGGTGTTATATCTTAATGTTTGATTTATCTCAGATACTGGTTAATACATAAATGGGCGTGGCTTACAAATACAGGCGGTTTTATGAGAGATAACATTGCCACAATAAACACACAACAATTAACCATTATCTTTTGGAAAATCAAAATAAGCTATAAATATCTCCAACTGCCTCTCGTATTAGTTGTTTATTTTCCATCATAATCCTATAAATAAAACGCATATAGACATTCGTGGTTTAGTGGATTATTAAAGAACATAAGCAACGGTATACTTTCTTAGAGCAAAGGCGATCCGAAACAAGTAACAGTTGTTTATTTACCATTAATCGTGCATAGAAAAAGATGTTCGAATGATGCTTCATATCCGAGTGTTTAAAAATATTACTGTTTTCAAACCAGTAAATAAAGATACACATCTATACATTAGAACAGATTGACGTTATTTATATGTACGTGGACTCTATAAGTGGTAATTTACTTGTTATTACATATACCGTGTTTATATGTTTTATATTAACGGTATGGCTGTTTCACTTAAAGTTGAATTCCGTTTTCTATAAATCCAAAGTACACCTTCCGATAGCAGGACATTTAAAAAAGTGGCATTCAAATTAAAGCAAAAGTAAATTATTCGCTGCTTTTGAAAGGCACGAGACAAGTTTATAGTATCAAACATAGCCGTACTCCCTGGCAACCCAGACGTGAAAGATGAGGAGTTAATGTGCAGGACATAAACGTTATTGCTTCTCTGTTAAATCCCCTTATCTGTGTCTATTGCCAACATTGCCGAGTGTCTTATCGTACAAAAGATTAGCAGGTATTTGTGGAAACGTTCAAATTCATATATAAATCCCTATGATTATATATGTGATATCAGACTGTATTACATTAGTACGTGGAACACTACCGACGCTATATTTAAACGAACTTGTTCAAGTTTATTTACACTTTCTTTTCAGAATGAATTAAATGCAGTTTGATGCACGTTTCATTCAAATCCCACTGCCATGAATGAGTTACCAGGTTTTAAAGAGTTAACTACACAGTTTACCTGTATTTCGTTCAATGATTCGGCATATTTCGGACCACACTATTTGTTGAACGTAAAATGCAAATGTACAATAAATCACAACGTGTACATGCGTTTTACATTTGGCGATATAAACATTTGCTCTGTATCATTACGTCCTTCATTTTATAACTATCATCACATATTTGACTGACTGTCGTTCAACGCGTACAATTGGAAAACCGAGGCGGTAAATGACAAGGTCGTCCATCAGTATTACAACTCATGCGATAGTTGAGTCACCATAAATATAATTTCACTCAAGTCTCCAACAACATTAAGTACATTTAGGAAATTATATACTGACTCATTCGATCCGCTTTGAGAAGCCACGTGTCACAAAATTGGACTAACATGTGATTGCCTGGAAAAAAAGTGTATCAAAGGAACCAGGCGCATTGCTATTGACTATGTGTCCGAATGTATTAACGATATGATCGTCAGTGATGTACTGTTCACTTAATTAGATGACTAACAGTGACTGAATTATAGAACTGTTTTTTAATTATTTTCGTTTAAATGAAAAAGGACACTATGATGTTAAAGTAAACCACAATGCATCACTATCAGACCATTTAACGAACCTGATTGCAGCAGTACTCGCAAACCAATAGTATGTGTCCTTTTTTGCAATAGATTAATGAAATTAAACGTCTGGACTGTATTTATCCCATCTGCATAATCATGATTTGCAAGGTAGATGTCATATGTGTAGTTTTGGAAGTTGTAAATTTGAAGTCAATAAAGCAAATCAACCGATTGATGAAGCGAGACATATATAGTTCGATACGGATTCACACAAATGCCGTTTATATTGACCACACGTAAGTTATCGATCAGCAGTCATACGTATAGTCAGTAGGTTTGAAAACACACGTAACGACAAACTCACATTGATTAGTTATAAGTCACCTGGATACAACGTACTTGAAATTAGTAGAATATCATCAATAGTGTCTGAAATATGTGTAACGCGTTAACATATATCACCAATAGTGTTTGAAATATGTATAACGCGTTAACATATATCACCAATAGTGTCTGAAATATATGTAACGCGTTAAAATGTATCACCAATAGTGTCTGAAATATATGTAACGCGTTAAAATATATCACCAATAGTGTTTGAAATATGTGTAACGCGTTAACATATATCACCAATAGTGTCTGAAATATGTGTTACGCGTTAAAATGTATCACCAATAGTGTCTGAAATCTATGTAACGCGTTAAAATATATCAACAATAGTGTCTGAAATATGTGTAACGCGTTAAAATGTATCACCAATAGTGTCTGAAATATATGTAACGCGTTAAAATATATCACCAATAGTGTCTGAAATATGTGTAACGCGTTAAAAT
>ENA-OREC01001420-OREC01001420.1-marine-metagenome-genome-assembly--contig:-NODE-1420-length-12099-cov-14.981367_pt1 | contig 12099 bp, 7 predicted proteins | sample MGYA00248626_ERZ508543 | MGnify/ENA primary metagenome ERZ508543 (study PRJEB26211, sample SAMN05518279) | marine metagenome | isolation source: Puget Sound, Washington, USA | host: Bankia setacea... | reverse complement strand
ATGTAAACTGTTCCAAATAAAACATAGATATAAGAAACAATGCTTAGTTAGTTGTGTACCCTTTAATGTAGTTATTGACCTAAGTTTTAAACAGTGAATACCTGTAGTCCTGACATGCTCATTCAAATGTCACACATTACCTGATGTACTATTGTACAATGTCAGGGAATTGGGTTCAATGCCTACTAATTATTAATCATTAATGACAGACTTGCTGAAGCACCTTGGCTATACTTCCGAATCAAGGACTTTTAAACTCATTGCTGACCAAATGTTAAATGTTTCCCCTCTTTGTAGATTCATAGGTAAATAATCTGCTTTAAACATTCTTGATAAATTTGTCAGAAATATGTAAAATTTGGCAAAAGAATTAGGTCAGATATTAATTATGATATTAAGTTTTGGGATTAGGACACATCACTCTTTGTTTCTAAGCATCTTGTCAGTTATATAGGTTCACCAATCACAGTGTTGGAAAACAGAACTTTTATTTTTCAAAAGTGTTGTTTCATTACAAACATAAATAAATACTTTATTGCTAACAATTAGCACACTATACACTGGGGTTCAAAAGTTACTTCACACATCAAACTGCCATATTGACTCCTATAGTTAGGTACAATTATGTTAAATATCAAATTTATATTTATTTCAATGTGACAAACTTATTTAAACTTGCTTAATATTGTTGCACTCATGGTGCTTGAAGCAGTAATCTGTAAGGTTTCACTTTGACTTTAGGATTTGATTTTGACTTTGAACAGACTGTAAAGGAACATTTTGACCACAGTGTATATGTAGCAATACAAAATGGACGAGATGTAAAATTGATATGCATCAATATTCATAAAATATCACAAAATACTGTAATATGAACAGCTAACTCTCGCACACGGTTAACATGTCTTACACTGAACAAGTTTAACAGTATGAGAAACATTTTACCATTATGTTCATTGAACTATTGACTTATACATTAATACTGAGCTCATGCAACAAACTAACCAATAACATTGTCCTCTGAAAATACATATCACAGGAAAAAAATGAGCACACACTGAACGAAATTGGCTACCATCACCTCTTATTATTAGTTAGCTGTTTTGTGGACTGGAATTCCCCCTCTGTTAAACATGTGTCATGAATGTGAAGCAACCAGTCTGTGAATTAGATGTGTTACTGTATTTCTTCCAAGCACTTTATTGTCACAGATCATTCAGTCTGAGTTAGCAGAGGCAATACCAGAGTCAGGGTGACCTTCCAGTCTAAACGCAGCACCTTCATCTTCTGACACACTGAAAAATAAAGTGTGGAAGATAAGACGATTTAAATAAAGATGCTCTCAACTCACTGACAAAAAAAACAAGTCACATCCATATTACCAGTTACCAGAAGACCACAGGCACATTTTGGTCATTAATAAGGGTAATGTTTAAGTTACAATCTTACTCAAGAAGAACATGTATGCTTATCAACAGAAAACATTTGTTATGTATAACGAGAAGACAACTTGTCAAGAAGAAAGATTTGAATAAGCAAAATCACTTGTTTTGTAACTGTTGTAAAACAAACATGTATACAGTTTAAAATAGTTGGAATAAATACGCCTTACTAACCTTTCCTCACTGCCATCATCACTATCATCGTCATCATCACTGTCACCGTCTTCCTCTCCACTGTCATCACTTTCATCACTGCTGTCCTCTTCATCTTCACTCTCTTCCTCCTCTGCAATCATAATATTGAAAACTATGGCATGACTCAAAAATTAATGTTGAATCTATTTTATCAGCTTTCACCTTGATTGTTACATGACAGACAACTGGCTTATTCACTTTCGATGAAAAAGTTATAACCACAATATAGAGTTATTTTGTAAGTGGAACTTTTCATGCTTGCAGTTATCGGTTTTTGCATGATAAAACAGACTACACAATAGAATATCTAGAAAATAACATCTCATACAATGTCCATACCTTGTTTACGCTTTTCTTGAATCAAGGGGAAGAAATTCAATGCCTCTGCATTGTCTGGTTCATAGATCAAGACTGAAATAAATAATCAATAAATGTTATTTATGTATGCCCCATTACGCAATATAGGAAGTACAAATCTACAGATACTTTTGCATTGAGCTATTCACCTGTGTAATTTTCAGATATTATGATCTACATGTACATCCTTTTGTGTGTTTTTGTTTGTTTCATTATATTCGTGACAAGGTTAATGCATTTCTGACAAAAACATTTTTTTTTATTATACATAATTATGCCCTATTAATAATATACATATTGAAAAGTACAAATTTACAGATGTGTTTTCTTGTACGTAGTTCAATACCTGTGTACCTCTCAGAATTGTTGTTTATCTATCTACTTCTTTGGGTCTTATTGTTTTGTTTCATGATATTCGTGATGAAGGTTAGCACATTTCTAAGAAAAAACAATATCTAAACCAACATTTGTTTACAAAATTATAAAAAATAAACACTTACTCATTTTGCACAATTTTTCCGCATTTTCATAATCTTCTTCCATCATGCAAGACAAAAACTGGAAAATTGAAGGGTAGATATATTCTGGCATTCAAAAACAAGATGTATGACGATACATAATGAACAATGAATTTTATATTTCAGATTGAGCATTGAGCATTTAGACTGATTACTGTCAATTAACTTCACAAAACATCAGATTCAATGAAGCTTAGAAATTATATTTAGCCTGTGGAAGATTATTGTCAATTAAACCATTTTAGGAAACATCAGATTCCCTAAAGCCTCAACACTAACAAAAACAAGACAGCAAAAGATCTACAAGTAGGTACACACCTCCATGAGTAAGGCATTAGGAGCTTTTCCTTTCTCACCAATTGCATCCTCCTCCTCATCGTCACTGGAGTCTTCATCATCAGTTTTAGCAGAGGCTTCAGCCTTCTTAGCACTAGAATCAAACATCCTCTCATAGACATACAAAGAATGTTTCAACTTCATTTTTTAAACAACACATGAAGATATTTGGTTTCATGTTGGTATTGTTCTTTTGTGGGGATCAAATGAAAACAACAACAATTTCATTCTGAACTAAATCAGTAGAATTACATACTTTACAGAACTCAATTATAAATTTGTTTTAATTTAATCTTGATTTATTGCAACATGATACAGTATTCAATTGAATAACAGATATTGTCTGCATTTTTGCGATTAAGCAGATTAGTCTTTTTTATATCCCAAGCTTCCACAAAATTCCACATATTCTTGTTTCTTTTTTATATGATGGTGCAAAACAATAATCTAAGTTGTGTTTCTTTAAGATTGTTGTGCATAATCAACTTGCATAGTTCCATTGAATTATGTACATAGACATTTAAGTTGTGGCAGCGAAAAATGCAAAGAAACAAACCTTTCTGCATCATTCTGTTCTTTTTCTTCGATTGCTGTGAAACAGAAAATAGATTTGAAGATTCTAAACAATTGATTGAGATGGTTATAAATTACAAGAATTATATGTATACTGCTGCTCCATGTAAAAAGACAGTCACCTGTGTTGGCAGATTCTCATATTTCTATGGAAGTATGAAACATTGATTGTAATTAAGCATTATAAAAAATAAACATAGATTAAGGGTGAGATGCATGTTCAACACATAAAATTCCGACACACACAACTTAAATTTAAAGCATGTGATCAGTATAAATGTTAACTTACATTTACTCTCCGCCTCTGCATGTCTAAGTTGAGTATCAACAGTTGAAGGATCTACAGCAAACATATCATGTTCTAGTTTATTCTCTCTTTTAGAACCACTATCATTCACATCCTTTGATGATTTACCATCAAATATAAATGTGCCACTAACTTTGTCTTTTGCATCACGACTCGACAAATCTTGAAAGTGTTCATTTCTGTAAGTAAATTGTGCTTCCTCGACTGTTAATCCTTCGCCGGATTTTCTCATATATTTCATTTCATCTTGTTTCCTTTTTTCTTCTAGTGTATCCCTTTCTATGTCTATGAGATCGAGTCTATGAGAAAGGTCAGCCTCCAGGTCATCAGCGGCTCGTGAACTTAGAGCTGACGTCATCTCACGTGTTCTCTGTTCTATCATTGCGAGTCTCTCAGCTGCTGATATTGGTGTTGACCTTGGAGATCTTTCATCTGAGTCCGAGTCTGATACTGGTAAACTGGGCAAACTGTAACGCATGCAATATACAATAACTCACCCATATTTGTAAAGTTGATTACTTTTGATTTTGTGTTGTGTAAATGTTTCACCAAACAGACCAAATGATTGCATTTCACATTGAAATACAAATGTAGTAAGAAACTACGAAAAACAAAAATATCAATGAAAAGTTCAGGGCACAATTTACTTGTTCCATCGCTCTCTGACTATTGGTTTTAGATGCAAGAGAAGTTAACTTTTTTAGATATCTTATGTACATTTCTGTATTATCTTGTTTAACCATAGAGATAAGCAGGACCAGAATAGATTTGGAGAGTATTTGTGCCCTGAAGTTGGAACTGCATCCACAATAACGCTTCAAAATAATTTAAGCCTACCTATTATTGGTTATATTTGTCGGCTCCTCAAAATCTGCCCAATTGATTGCTTCAAAAGGCTCAACTCTAACAAACAAAGGACAAAATCGTGTAAGGCATAGGTGATTTACTTGAGCTCCTTAGGAACAATAAAGTGGCAACAGTTTACTTATTCCAAGTATTAAACAATAACAAAATAGAGATATTGTACACTAAGAACATATACAGTAAAGTTCTAATAAGATCCCCTTTGAGACGGACAAATAGTGGTCTTAATAACGAATCAGTCTTAAAAGCAAAACCTATTTACATTGAAATTGACTGTATAGGACTAAAATATGTGGTCTTAAAAGAAGAACAGTCTTATTCACAACTGGTCTTAATACAAGAACATTACTGTAATACATTTAATATGTTTTACTTATTAAGAAAGTGATCAGAAATAAACCGTTATAAAACTAAAAATATCTAAATAGTCTTTCCCATCTCTTTTTTCAAATGAAACATAAGACTTAACGATTAGTTTAAATATTGAAGTGTTAAGAGATCTAATCATAAGCCTATTAAATCTTACTTTTCTTCTTTTCTTTTTACAGCCTGAAGTGAGACTTGTTTGACAGGTGTTGGAGTTCTTCTGGACATATTACTAGCAGGTCTTGAACCTAGCTTTGAACTGAAAGTAAACATACAATATATAATGAGTGGGTTTTGAAATTATCTATAACAAGCCAGCTATCAAAAATAACACAAACAGTTAACAGTTACAAACAAATTAACAAATATAAATTCAAAACATGATTCTCTATACATGCTATTTTTAACAGATAAGATGATATCATATGTATCAACAACTCCAACAATTTTTTATTTTCTTTAAATGTTTTACAACGATTACGAAACAAGTTATACAACTTATATTAATCATGCTCGTTGGCATCGATATTTGCCTTTGTGATGGTCTTCATGTGGGAGGAAACTGGAGTACCCGGGGGAACCCACCTGTCTGACTTGGTGACCACATGACCACAATTATTAACAGAAGTTTAACACTGTAGTATCAATAATGAGCTGGGCATTGACTTCTATTGATATTAATTTAATTTACCGGCTAGATACTGGAGTTTGGCGATCTGAAAATGTATCTTCCCTCAGCATATCCTCACTGATTTCTCCTGCAACATAGTTGAATTTAATTAGCAATTCAGCCATCGGCATGTTTTTGAAATACAGCTGACAAAAATGTAAAAGGAATCTAATAAGCTGACACTCTTAGGACCTCATGATTGGATGAACTGTTTTGTAAGTTTTTTTATATTTGCGATGATATATGCGGTAGAATTATTATCAACATGACTTTAAAAGAATATTTAAAGAGACTAAGCTGCTACAAGCATTATAAACATTGTGGCATTGACTTTATTAATGTTTTAAAAGCTTGACCTATTTCAGACTTACCATCTTGTCCAAGCACCTTCAAACTCGTTTTTGTCTGAAAAAAAATGTAAACACTTACACACAACTTTCATGACAAAATTTATCTTATATAAAAGTAAGTTGTAAAGTTCCCAAACTGGTCAAAGTGTTTCAGTTATATTAGTTATAAATCATTTCTTTGAACATAAATATACCTGAATGTGGGATGAATTTACAGTACACTAATAGTAGTGCTGCATATTTGAATTGAGGTGCATGCACTTAATTTGTATACAAATATACATGTACATAAGAATTGATGATTTCTCTGAATGTGTATCAGATGACTTTTTTTCAGAAAAAAAATATTATTTTTCTACAAATAATACGTATAGTATGCTTGATTCCATTCTGGAAAATTCCCTACCTTTTGTACTGTAACATTTGCGTCCTGTGGCTTTGGGGAGTTGGAGCTACAGTATTAAAACAAAAACATTTCATGGCAACTTTAAAGGCATTATTTTGGAGCTACAGTATTAAAACAAAAACATTTCATGGCAACTTTAAAGGCATTATTTAACAAAAATCACTTGTCTTATCTAAAATGTACATGTAGTCAAATATATATGTTTACACAATTTATGGAGAAAAACTGCAGATTCATTGTGAAAAAGGTGTTATATCTAAATTAAACTTTTTACAAGTTACATGTGACTGATAAGCCTACAGTAGGCTGGGTATATTTATAATTTGTAAACATAATTTGAAATTTATATATATGTATGAAATGTTTTACCTGTCACTTTAATAAAATCAATAATGTTTTACCATCACCAGTACAACATCTACTTTATAACTTACCTTTTTGCTGGGAGAACATTACTATTTGAGCGATTTGTATTTTTCCCAGACAACATAGAGTTCCGAGACCCAGCCCTTGCTTGAGCCATTTTGTTAAAGTGTCTTTGCAAATGAATTCAAGTCACTGTGGGAGGAAAAGATCAGAAAAATGTGTGAACATTTGAAGACAGTATTGCTGCTATATATGTGACTTGCTCTTGAAAAAGGTAAGATTGAAACAACACTTACACATAATAAACGGCGTGACAAAATTGAACTTATGCTAAAGTCAGTTGCAAGGTTACGTGACTGGTCCGGGATTTTCAGTTTGACTTATATGAATTCCATGTCCGCGTTCATAAAAAAAAATCGCAATGAAACATGAGTCAATGATTCAATTTTTAACGACCAAGAAGGACTTTAAGGTCCGTTAGAAGAACTCATAGTTCTTCTTAAACATATCGTCTTTATTTAATCTAAACATCGACCATATATTTACATTTTAAGAGTTCCGTATCTGCTAGTCACATTCAGTTGAGCAGCTGTGAACCTTTATTCCAACATATTTTGAGAAAAATCACACATTGTCCGCCATATTGTTTACACTGGAGACACCTGTTTCTAATAGTCGCATATTCGAATTTATACACATTTTTTATGTTTATTTGACCACGAGATTTTGTTACTTCTCAGCAAATAAATATATTCTTTGTATATTAAATTAACTTGAATACCTACAATACACGCTCTTTCGAAAAATAGAGCCCGATTGTGTCAAGTGTAGTTTCGAACAACTGGAGGTCGTGAAACTTTGCGTAATCACGTCTTCTGAAACGATATTGCAAGAAAACATTGTTTTTATCGTTTGCAACATAAAAAGCCAAAGGAAAATATATCATGTAAGCGATTTTAATATTTTTACGTTGACACTTATATTAAGATCGCAATAACACGCTCATGTTTACGTAACTGCAATACATTCGGATAAGAGATTTGTCCGAATTGACAGTTTTTCACGGTCAATAGATATTGTTTTGAAAGTATCGAACGCAAACATCCACATATCAGTACTGATCTGAACAATTATTAATGGAGTGACCATGGGTTTTAACAATTTTACCAGAGACCAATGGAATGGCACATCTTAAGCTTTGTATTGCAACATGTGACAATGTCAGTTTAACATTGCTATTGTATTTTCCATTTGGTAAATAGAATATCAGATTCTATCTATCTATCTTCCAATAATGTCAAACCCCTGTTATGTATAGGTTAAGGTCTACATAACATTGCCATTGTTTTATAACGCCCATGCCATTTAGACAATGGCTAGAAAGAGTATTCAAGATTCTGATCTGTTACATTTACTAGTTTTATTACCTTTTTTTTTAATTATATAATGGCATATGGTAATATCTTCTGTTATGTAAGAATGAGGTTTGATTCTTATTTGTGCCATTGAATTTTTTAGTATTTTACATGTCAGTTTCTATTTAGCTAATAAAAAATAATAAAGATCCATCAATGTAAAAAAGATGTTCATGTATGAAACATGTTACTTTATGCGTTCAAAAGGCACATCATCAATCTAACTTACCCTCCTTTACATGAACAATATGCTGACACAATGCAAGAAGTAGATCCTTCCCCATTCTTCAGTAATATCCAGGTGACAGAAAATTAATTTTGACACAAGATCTTTATCACATGTACGTGACTTAACCTTGCTCTTCAAAGCAACATAGCTATTGCCGTAGTCAACACACTTCACATCCAGAACGTACCCATCTTGGTGCATTGTAAACCCCTCAAGCCGGTGGTAATTTCGAAGTCAAAATCATCAAATGACACTAGATAGTTATATATATCAAAGATCGATACAGATGAGGCTGGGGATATGTCATATGAACCCACAAACAGCTGTGGAGAGACTAAATTTTTGCCGGTATCAGTCGTTAATTTTGTTTCAAAATATTACTGCGGTCTTCAACTAACCCATTTTAAAACTTGCAGCTATATTATATCACACGGTTCAATTAAATCTGCTTTCTAAGTATTGCTAAAAATAACTCCTCTTAATTTCAAAAAGTTCTGGAACTCACAAGAGATTGCTATCAAATTTTCCCATAATATTACTGTCACCAGCTTCATGAATATTTTAAAGCCGCTGCCGTTGTTTATACCTACATCACGTGATACGGTATTGGGAAAACCCAAGCTGACGTAGTTCCGGAGTAAAACTATTATTGGTACGGCTCATCATAAAAAATCAAGAAAAGAATTGTTGTGTAAAGTCACCCAAAATATAAAACTCTTTTTTTACAGACAAAATGAGGTTCCCAAGACTTCCTCACAGATATGTCATGTATGACTCCATCCACAGAGGAGCAGTGTTTTGTGTTGTGTCCTTCACAGCTATAGTTGCAATACGGATGGGAATTGAACTTGGTCATTGCATGATAGGTAATTGTACTGTTGATTTTTATTTATTGGTAAATTGTCAGGGTCTTTTTCAAAATCAAGACTTTATATTTTAATTTTACTTATCCACTTTCAGAACTTGATATCAGACTAAGTACATTATCCTATATGCAAGTAAAACCTGTGAGGTGTGGCATAGCGCGTATGACATCGGTCAGTCATGAGATGAACTCCCACCTAAGGTTTCCGGTGATTCCTTGAGCAAGAAACTTAGTTGCTTAGTACTGGTTGGTTCCAGGAATAGATACGAGCCTGGTAAACACAAGCAATAATTGCTTGTTTCAGTATCGAACTAAAACAAATTAGTATTAACTAACCCGCGCATCTGAAATATATCTTTATCCCAACTTTTGGTGAGGCAAACACATGGCATGCTTTACTGTGTGAACACAAACTGACTTCTAAGCTACACTTTATTTCTGATATTTAGCATATTGTGGGCTTTAGAACATTTCAAGTATGCAGCTTTTTAAATTGATTGTGGGAAGTGAAATAATATTTTCTAAAATATTGCAGTCTAAAGATTTTTACTTGTCTTTGGTTTTCAGTGCAAAGACCAATAGTGAAAGAAAAAAGACGATATGAAAAAGAAATAGAATTCGAAGAACGAAGGGCTCTCAGAGAGGTAGAACTAAGGAAACAACAAGAACTCCAAGCAGATGTTGATAGATTATAACTTTGTGATATAACTAAATCTATATAAATATGAATATTTTTTAGTCTTAAAGGTGCATGGATTGCATACTAACGTGGACAGATTCCTAAGGTTTTCTGCTATGCCATCATGAATAAAAGAAAGATACTGTCAGAAAAAATGGAGAAAAAAATCTTGGAAAGGAAGTTCAGTTACACAACATGTCACAAACAGTGAAAGCAGCTAGTGAAATCCAAAAGTTGTGTAAAAACTTCATGGATAGTGAAATCATTTCATATACATGTGGTAGTTAATATTAGCTGTTCTTTGTACAGAAACTGTCTTTGTTGCTGTACAAAAGTAGACCCAACTTGTCTTCATGATGTTAATACCTGATTGGACACATTGAGTAAAGAACCAACCTGTGTAAGGCTGAGAGAACTGTACAGTGTATACTGAATGTGTGTATACAAGATACGACTGTAGTTCCACACAGAAGAGAAGAGAAAAGCTTTAATATTGAGAGAATGGACTGCTTGAAGACAGAGATGTGTTATGCTGTAAAGTTGAACACTACATTGTGCCTGCCTTTGTATGTGTTAAGCACGGTATAATGTCCTCGCTAATCAACTAACCCTATTTCTCCATCATAGCTTGTGTGTGCATTGAATAAGAAAATGGTAATGCTAATGTTTCTTTGTTCATGACAATTTGTAGAACGTTTGAATTGTACACTGCATTTTATCAGTGTGTATGCGTGTAACTGAATGAACTAAAGTGTTAACATGGAACATTTAAGTACGATTGTTACTACTAGTACTGAATAAGGCTCTCTCAGTTACTCATGTGAATAAATCTTCTCAAATTAACTCTATTTTTCCGCCACATTCAATAAAGTTAAAGCCAGGCAACCCTTTTACCATCTTTGATCTAGAAATGTTAAGCTGCACCATGTGCAAAAAAGTATTTCCAACTTGAGAATGTTCCTAAAGTGACTATTCATTAATAGCAATGTGTACACAGAGCTGTGTAAGGTCTGCTGGCTGTGTAAAAACAAGTAGTCATGACGGCCCTGGTACTGAAGGTTGAACAAATAGATAATCATAATAATTGAATTATGCAAATGTGTTTTATAAAATCCATTATCTCATAAACTGTAGAGGCTACTGGCTTCTGGAATTTTGTAAATCTCATGTATGTCATTTTTGTTTGATTAAAAAAAAGGTGAAATCTGAAGTTGTATTTAGTTATTACACAGTTGTTTGTTACATTATTCACACTCAACTTGTAGTGCACTTAACATAGTTGGAACCAGCAGAGTTGGTGAATGTGTTGGAGTTAAGTTTTGTCTGGACTGTAACTGATTATTCTTTTGTGATTCTGAACTTACTGTGTACAATGTCCATTAATACATGCTTTGGAATATATATTATGATTTGAATTGACATTGTACTTAGAATGTGTAAGCATCACATGTTCCAGGCAAACATTAAATGTTCACAAAGCCTGCATTCATCGTGTATTTGTAGTTTTGTCCAGAGAACCGTTTTATGAAAGCACTTCCGCACAAATTGGGCCTTGCATAAACTCTAAACGTCGTATCTAAATCCAAGAGAACTTATTTTCAGGTATGTCTTCTTATTGTATTGAAAGGTGTTCACATGTTTTGGATAGAAGCAGTGGCTTCCAAGCTAAGAAGATCCAAAATGATTGCATTTGTGTAAGTGCCTTTAGTAAACAGTACCAAATCCATAACTTGTCATGTCAACCCCTTTGCAAGAGTATGAGGTAAAATGTTTAACATGATCTCCACCATATGTTGTGCTGGGTAATTACTAATATAGTTTTTTTCACAAACACATATATATGACAAGGAGAAATAAAGAACAACAAAAAACGACATTATAATTTTTATTTGTTTGATGCATATTGCACATTGTAATTTATATCATCAAGCCTCTATCTATGTAGCAAATTTGTTTATTTGAATTGCGAATCTAAAGCATTCATATTTATGATTTACCTAACCTAACATATAGTAACGTACAGTGTATTCTGTGCTTTTGTTGACTATCTAAAAGAGAAAATAACTTCACTACATGTAGTACTTAATTTTATGTAGCCCAGTTAACATTTTCAGCCCATGAATTGCAGAACTGAAGGAAAGGGGAATCCTTGTGGAAAGGG
>ENA-OREC01001419-OREC01001419.1-marine-metagenome-genome-assembly--contig:-NODE-1419-length-12101-cov-13.245758_pt1 | contig 12101 bp, 4 predicted proteins | sample MGYA00248626_ERZ508543 | MGnify/ENA primary metagenome ERZ508543 (study PRJEB26211, sample SAMN05518279) | marine metagenome | isolation source: Puget Sound, Washington, USA | host: Bankia setacea... | reverse complement strand
AGTCCGTTGCATTTTGTATAAAAGTTTTAAAGACACAACTGGATTAAACAGTACTACCTTGGATATTTGATTAATTAGGTTAGAACGAAAACAGCTGAATTGTAAAGATACGCATTCACGTTGTGTTAGAATATATGATTGTCCAACTAAATGTGATATATGTGTGTCTTACGATATGCGCCGTTGTATTCAAAACTAGCAACCAAAAGTATGCAAAACATGATATTTGATAACGAACTGTAAGCTAGCAAATGGTTAGCAACAAAGGCGAGAGGAACACAGATATCAGCGAGAACAAATAACATTGTTTTGGGTAATTTCATGACAGACGTCCAAGTTGCTAATGGTTATCTGATAACATTGTCACGTGCTAATTAAATAACAGCGTTATATTTCCGCATTCAGATTGAGTGTCTGATTGTGCAGTCACTCGAGTGTCAAACTTTCAGAACAGCCTTACTCTTGAGATCAAAGATGTGGTATCCACTTACGGCTTGAACGTACGTATTGGCAACCCTTTCATCTTGTTTTCATTAGAGACCAAGCTTTGTTTAAGGAAATAATAACAACGCGCTTGTGTTCGCCCCAATACCTTCGTAGGACAAGACATCTTGAAGTCGGTCTAGTGTAGTAACGGATACTGAATGCCATGTAACACGTTTAACAGTGCAACAGGGCCATATTTACGGTCAATCTATGAAACATGATTTAGCCATCTTATGCCACTCTGTTTTATGTATTCCCTGTGATAACGCGACGTGTTTGTTGCACTGGCTGTTAGAATATAGTAAATTTGGGTTTCGTTTTTGCGAATAGTATTACAGAATACAGTTGAAATGATATTCCGGACGCCTTTTTATTTGAACACAGTGACTATAGTTGAAATCACTTAACCATGTTATTTAGGGTTAGTTTCAAAGTTGTTTGGTAAAAATACCCGTGTATATGCACACATGTTGTGGACACTTGTGTTAGTGTGTTGATTTATTGTATTATGTTGTAGAAAAAATGTAATAACAACATGTGTTCTAATATTGAGCATTACATCAATATCTCTCATCGCATTCCACCATAAACAAGTATCTGGGTGCGTTTTGTAATTTCAAAATGTCCTTGATATCCTGGTTGAACCACTATCCCATCCAGCTTTCAATATTTGTTCTCGAAATACTATCTCAGTTTTAAAAATGATGACTTCAAAAAAACAATAATATTTGTTTAAACTAGTGTTATCTTGGTCTCAGCAGAATTTCAAACTGATTACTATTCATCAAGCTGTGGGAGGAATTCCATTCATCAGATTATGTAAAGAAGACAATGTGTTTTAGCGTCATGGTTTATGCAAATGTATGTCAAAATAAATGATATGTGTTTCAATTGAGAGTAACAGAGTGATTGGAATCGTGGTACAATCGACGAACACAATAATTGCCAAATAAACAGATTACAGTTCAAATAGGTCAGATCTCGATGCAGCGTTTTTGTTTGTACTTTGATTAATTTTGCATTGCTTGAAAACCAATTAAAACTACGTGATTTTATTTTGTTCGATGATAGTAAAATAAGTGTTGGTAAACGAGCGGCTATACGTGATCCTATTGCAGTGTCAATTAACTAATAAAGCACACGTGTTATTGGTGTTCACAACAAGTTCACAAATTAAAACGGAACATGAGTTGCACTGCCGACCTTTACGTCTACTGCAGTTCTACATTTATCGTGTTGGTTACAGAGACACCTGTACATAAATACAACTGAATACCGTATTAACGCACGACTATACCTCCAGGGTATTGGGTACATATCACATTTTCTACATATCTCACCTGTATCAAGTTATCTAACAGAAAGACAATGATGTGTGGTTTTGTAATATGTTATTCCTGAACTTTCTGCAATGGTATTCGCAAAAGAATCATTTGATATATTAATATTTTAAGGTAATGATCTTCAGACAAGTAGTCGCAGTTTCTTGCAGAAATGTAGCAGTATTAGTGGTATTAATATGTGTATTGTATAGCTAGTTTGCTAGTGTGACCCCGGTTGTTTCTATATTTTTTTACTATGGTCATCTAAAATGCCGTCCCAACCAATTATAGGGTGTATGTTGATTGGAAAGTCATTATATAGATTTGATAAATAAAGCATGTACGTATTAAAACTATGATTAAAACACGATACGTTGAGTTTTAATTACACGCATACCGAACATACACACATTAGTTATTTAGTATGATTTTATATTTGGTTCATATTTGCACAGTACAACTGAAAAAAGTGTTCTTTGACACTAATAACTTCATGCGGAGATGTTGTTTGAAAGTTTAGCCTGCATGGTCCTATCTATGTGGTATTCATCGTCACCAACATTGCTGCTCATTGTGTATTTTCAACGTTGCACAATCCGCATCATATTATATTGGCTACATAGTTATGGAGCGGGCACTTCTCTAGACACATGGCCGTAATTGTAAAGTGCCACCTGATGCTTCATATGGCATAGTAGTGTTAATAAGACTCTTCTTGAATCGTGAGTCATGTTGTTAGTGCAATATGAGACTGATTGTATAGAGTACATACAGGGTAGCCTATATCCGGTAAGTTATTTAGTTCTAACAATATACAGGCTTCATTGTATCACTTAAATAGTTTGCGTCATTGACAAATTTAAGCCATATTATACGTACGTATATCTATTGATTGATGTTGCATTGTCTGTAAATGTGTACACGCATTTCGGATCAGGTTACGGTTATCTAACAGGAAATGCAACATAGCACGTGTTGAAACTCAGGTTGTCGGCCGGAATTGTCAGACATGAGCTCCGGTTGTATAACGCTATATACGTGTAAGTTAAAGCGATTTAGCCTCTACAAGTTGGTACAGTGCTTTTTCTTATGTCTTAATTAGTGTCGTTTACGATGGCATTTTACTGTTTTGTCTTAATTCTACTGGTAAGAAATGTTGCTAGAGAAACTAAGTATCTAGCAAATGCCAAAGCTCTCATAAACGACCTCAAGTATAAAGTCAGTACTGAATCATGCCGTAGTTTTTTGTCTCTTAATTGATTTTATTTCAACATTTCTAGGAAAACGCCTCTAAATTATGACAAATCATCTGCTGTTTGAACTACTTGTTGAAACACACATCCATCACTAGATTGGCCTACGGTGTATGGCATTATAAAGGAAACTAGATAGTTAGCTTTGTTTTTATCTTCAGAATGGAGCAAACATTGGCAACGTATGTTCTAGTTCAAGTCATTTTGTGTACAACTCGTTATTTGTATCGTCATTATATTTCGGCAATCAAAACGTGTTTATAACGCATGTGTATATTCTTCATTGTTACTCTTATTTCAACAGCATATGTATGCGTATATATAAAATCCACACATACATGTTTCTCTTTCCCCAACATGTACAGTCAAATTTCGGTGTTCAAGAAATGAGCTATTGATAAAAAATGTATTCTAGTTTCGAGTTAGACCTACATGTTAACTCCAGTAGAACGTGTTCATCTTCGGTACGTATAACTTATACACACATGCTCACAAAAAGGCAGCAGGTGTTTTGACCTATGGTTGGATGGTAAATATATCATGCGACTGGTCGGGGTTTTGTAGGCTATTTAAATGTAGGAGAAAAGTCATTGATTAAGTCTGGGTGATATATTGTGTAACAATTTACGCTACAGGTGTTACTAACACACCAGACACTGAATCAAACATGACTCAATGTATTACGGGCATTACGGGCAAAGTCGGGCACAATTATTCAAGGGATTACTGGATATATACTGCTAATTAGGAAGTTATTCTACTTTCTCTAACTCATTATATCACGTGATTATTATCTTTGATACAATAGTGTTCCCTTTGAGCATGAATTGTGATGACCTTCATGCAAAGAATAATATACATAACACGTAAGTAGTCTGATGAAAATTACAAGCTACAAGCATACAATGACATGCTAAACATCGTTGTAAAACAGCTATTGTTGTATAATCGGTCGATTAGGGCTTGGTATAGTTGTACTGCTGTCGATTTGATAGGTGTAATCAGTTCCAATGCTGAACACAAACTCGGAGAAGACACATCAGGTGAATGTTCTCAATATAGGCATTACAAGTCACGTCAGTATGTGTATACCTTAATTCACGTATGACGTCGTTTGAAAAAAATACCGATGCCTGAAGTTGAGCGGAAACACGTGTGCTTGGTTAATTGTAAACACGGACAGGTTTCGGTGTCATAGAAATATAAAATGGCGACCAACGGGGGTCACAAGTTGTCATATCTTAAAATAGGTATACATTATTTTAATACATAAAGACTAATGACCCGTAGATCATGTTTGATATGTTGTCGGTGAACCGAATTGAAGATGCGACATAGATACAGTGTGGAGACATTTCTGTTACTTTACATAACGTAGATAATAAAGAGTAAGGCGTTGGTATTAGCGCAGACTATGCTCCTATTACAGAGTTGTTTTAATAAACCTCGCAACTATACCTTGGGAAGGGTTTTATAAACAAGTATTCTGAAAACAATATATGACCTTATTTGAACAATGATGCGGTAATACTGTCCGTTCATTTGATTAAACAAACGTTCACGAGCATTGTCATATAATGCACGTGTAGCTATTATATAAACTACAGTACGGTCTTACAATAAACAATGTACATGCTTTGTATCTGATAGTGTAGGTGTTTCGTCATGTCGTCAACTATTTACAAACAGGTCAGATAATTGGGGAAATGATTGGGTTATCGTGAATCAAAATACTGCCTAATAGTTCAAATGATTATATATCATTGGATATGTATATGTTTAGTTGTGTGCAGACATGTTATTTATCTTTTAGTCGGCGTGGTTTGGTTTACATTGTCCTTTTTTTAGGGCGCCCAAGACAACACATCCTCTAATAAAAATAGAACATTTGGATCTTAAATATCTGATGAAGGGAATGTGTCGATTTGTAAGACATTGTCTACTCGCTTAACAATTCTCATTAATCAGTCTAGTCCTGTTTACTGTGTGTGTTTTCTCTCACAAAGAACGATCATTCGACAAATTGTTGTGTTTAAACTAATGTTTCAACGAATAACAATTGTATCACCATTGTCTACCATCCTCGTTTAACGGCAGATAGGAATAAACACACTTGGAATTATCTGTTGATGTGGTATTTCTTTCTCGACATAATGACTTTCAACTATAGCCACCACGATTGTCTCGTACAGGAAAACAACACGTATCGATGTTTGTTTCCTTAATGAATCTAATATAGTAAAAGTCAAAGTGTAAATGTCAAGAGTTTCTTTCTTGTGGTGTCTTGCTGGAGGTATTGTATTGGTTAAGTCGGTAACACACGTATTCCGTTAGACTTGATGAAATAAAACAACACAATACTTTAATATAGTAATATATCGGCTACACTATATTAGTAATTATTAATGTGAGCCTGACCATGTGTGGTCGTATTAAACATACCAGTAACGCAGAACTACAACTGTAAACAACAATACACATGGACTGGTTCGGCGCAGTGGGTAGTACGTATGACGATCAGGCGTGAGTTCAAGGGATGTTTTCTTAAGCAAGACTCTTTACCCTCAGTGTTCAGAACTGGTTTATTTCAGGAACGGATTCAAACGTGGTCTACAGAAGTAATATCGCTTGTTTCATAATCGAATAGACATAAATCATTGCAGACGAACAAGACGAACAATAAATATATGAAAACACGTCTAAGAAAAAGTATGCAGGAAACCGCGACACAATTACAGGCAAGTTTGTGTATCCATAGCAAAAGCTTTAAAAGTCATAATTAGTTTGACGGATTAGAGACTCTTTGGGGAAAAAATAGCAATTACTAATATAAATGCTTCGGCATGAATTGCTCTGAGAGTCTACGATAGAACGATATGATAATTGGAAAAAGCTAGACAAAAAGCAACGTGCCTATGAATGGAGGTGTCTCTGCGTTATATTATCCAAATTGCGCTCTTTTGCATTATGTTGCCGAGGGGCTCCACCGAACCTTTACGACAAATTAATGAATTAAATTACTTCAATCAAATATAAACGTCAATTGTTTCGGTGTTTGTTCGATTTGATATCTAATGGAGAATGACACAAACAAGTTCATATAGTGATACAGCAACTATGGTACTAAATGGTCAACCTATCGATGACTTACACTATATACATGTATCAATAATATTCTTCAGGCAAGATGACTTTTATCAAATTAACGTGGAAATACGTCTACCATTGATAACCGTCCACAAGGCTTTAACCGTAACTATATTTGCTGGAAATGAGAGAATACATACATACCAAATGTCCAATACATGTGCTGACATATCGCATACAATTAAATAATCCCAGTAACAAATCATACATCACGACGCATGCATTGTACACGTTAATATAGTTGATACTGTTATGAACGTAAACACTGGACATGTCAATGTATCCAATCGTAAATCTATCATCGATCTGTTCAATTCATACCATGTGCAGACTTAATATCATAATCGCCATGTATAATAAATACAATAAATACAAACACATCTTTTGTTTTATTCCATGAATTATAATGACTGTTAAACGACGTTAGAACCAATTAATAGACAATATGCAGGCAATTTAAACATGAGCTAGAACGTATAACAGAATGTTTCTATGTGTGACTAAATGCCCGATATGTGCTCCTCACAGTGCTCAAGAAGGCCACATGTGCGTAACATACAGGCTAATAAGGTTTAGTATGAACGAATTGCACTGTAAAACATCAGATGGAGAGTGTCATCTAAGAAAATAGGTGGTGTTAGCACATTGTCATCAAGATGTACGGTTATAGATAACAACATAGACAGGTGCTTGTAGTATTCCAAAGAGTTACTGATACACGTAATACATGTTAGTATGCACGAGAAAATAAATCAAAACATGATGTGCGTGTTGTCAAATGGACATGGTATGAATCATCACGTTAGGCAAACACGAATTGGCAAGGTTTTCAAAAGAGCAACTTGGAAAAACCTTCGGTAACAAACGGTAAGCAGAGTTGAGTATATGTTATTTTGTTCGTGTAGATAATTTGCATACTAACAATTACTAGACATTTGTTTCAGTTTTAATCAAAACTACCCGAAACAAATGCATATCATGATTCCTTTTCTAAGTTCGTATTGTCCGTATCAAGTGTAGGTTTCACGTTATTGTTGGCGTTTTACACGCAGTAACAGTTTTGAATTAGGCGTGTTAACCTTTTGTTTTTATAAAATGAAATAAATAGATTATATTATCATGTATGTTATAAGGTAGTTTATACCTGCACACTTATAACATGTCTAAAGAGTACGTAACTGTATAGTATTAAATATTTAGATCATGCTTCATACGAGAATGCCTTATCCTACCTTAACCTTTCTGTATATATGATCGGGTAAGCATACTTAGTAACCGTAGAGCCTGCTGTAACATTTCTGTTATTACGTGATTTTTTAATATCTTAGCATTACCTCCTTTTTTGAGATTTGTATTCATGATTTGGCTTTAAGCTTCAAGTGTTAAGTGATAAACGCGTATTGTAGATAGCAAACACATTACAGCGATACGTTTTGAAAACAATATAGTCAATGTACATGTGTGTTCTACAAATGTTGTTCCTCTTTCTTCCTCGGGGTTGATTCCGTGATGTACTGGCCCTTAATACTGCGTGTGACTTAAAATGAACCGTGCGTGACTTGAGTCGTATCACTACACAAAGACAAGCGAGGACTTTGTTTAATTTAGAAGTCATCCCTTAGTCCAGTCGGAATTGAAATCGGACGTCTCTTATTGCACGAATGTCCGGTTTGGGGATCTCCTGGTTTGCGTAATCAACGTCCACTTCTTGCTTAACGAAGGACGAAACCTACTGCAGCCCAGGAATAAGTAACACAATTATGGTAACTTTGTTACAATCAAGACGTATTGGTGAATAGGCTGAACCAGAAAAATGCAAATATTTCGGGCGGTCCGTCTCACGTTTGGTCCGATAGAGACAGGACGTTCAACTTGATGGTATCCAGATATATCCAATGTTTTCATTTGGTTATTCTACCTTCTCAAACTGCATCTATTGATTTGAAACATCGATGGCTTATATGCATAAATAGTGTAGTGTTTGGTCTGAACCATTACATTTGTTTGACATTTCCTTGTTGCTGTAGTGGAATCAATCCTTAAACCGTCTAATGAGGAAGCAGAATCGCAACGTCGCAATATTCTCGCGATCTCGCATGTCATAGTTGGAAGCAAAACATTGATATAATGTTAGAACAGCATACTATAATACTGCTCTATATGCACGTGACTAGAAGCAGGTAGTGCGACGCTAGTACTCACTGTATATGATACAAACCGGTGGTAAACTATAAAGAATATAAAATGTTGAAAGTGATCAGTTTCGCATGACTAAATGTAATATAGTATTTTAATCGTCTAAAGTGTTTTAAACAAAATCAACATGATGTATGACTAATGTAGATATGTCTCTTGTTTACAAGGTGAGGATGAATTTGACAATACAAAACAAGATATAGTCGTAAACTCGAACACGTAACAACAAAAACGGTAAAACAAGTTATTTTATTGTATAACTGTTACATTACACGTGTATGAACAAGATGCAGATAACACCATATATATTACACACGTTAAATTGCTATAGTTATGTATATGCATATCATACGATATCAAGCTCAAGTAAATGTTAAGAGAATTGATTTCAGGAGGTTGGCTAACTCAAACATAAACTTAAATGTACCTTGTTCTACAATACGTTGGTGGACTCAGTGTCTTTACTATAGATGGGTTTGTATGTATTAGCAGTTTAAACCAACACCATATATCTTTGCTATGGAGCCCAATCCAAATTCCAGTTGATGTTGTTAAGGTTTTTGACCCGGCCATCTAATCATATCACCCTCTTCATCAACACCTGCAAGACATCTATTAAGCAACATCATTTGCAATTGTGATACAAGTGTTTTCTGCCTACACCTTAGGGAGTTGACAGTGAACCCTGGGGATACAATTGATATCGAAGGACGTTGACGCTTGTCAAGAGCATATGGACAATTGTATCACAACCGCGATGCCTTTTTGTTAACCAGTGTAGGGTCCGTTTTACACGTATTAAATAGTGTTATATTCGCCGTGCCTAAGCGTAATTCGTGATGTGTATGCTGGTATGGAAGAGGTTTAGAGTATATGATCCTGTATGGAATCCTGAACCACTAGATGCTCGTCGTAATAATGGCCAATTTATCAGACACGATCAGCAAGAGAGAGTGCCGAATCTATGATTACACCAGCGAGAAGGACGCGGTAGAAAGCATTGCCTGGCTTTCCGTCCAATTGTAATTTATTACTTCTCTTTTACTTTTCTAACCCGCTATTTATTTCCCGCACGGTTACTGTAAAATAGGAGAGCGAAATAGAAAAAAGGAAACAGCAAAGGAAAGCTTAACAGGGAGATTGTTCAACATTTTGGCATTTGGAGAGCTTTTGGTTAATAGGAAATAGACCGAAATAATGGATTTCCCCCATGACAAGAAGGTCAACTAAAATATGGCCCATTTACATTTGGTTCGTGAACAGAATGAAAAAGGTTATTAGAATGTGTAGCAAACCAATCAGTATTTTCTGGCAGGTTTATATATATCAAACGTCGACTTTGTGTGATATTAAGGCAATCAAGGCAATTTCTGACGATCATATGAGATACATATATTCATTATGCTAGGGTTGTCCAGTTGGCCATGAATGGACAACAACATATCCGTAGGGCGACCATAGAAACGCGTATAGGCAGGCACATGTAAAAACGAACGTTGTTTAATAGCGTGACATAGTCATAATATCAATTACAAATTGTTAAACATATTTATCTTTTGAAGACATGTTTTATTATATATCAAAGAAAACCAACATAAATGTAAACATAATCTTTGTTTGTGGCAAACCGATTGCCTCGAGGTTACTGTTTGATAGAGGTCGTGCTTTAAAAAGATATGTTCGTTTATTGAATTTTTGGTTTTCGTTTTGACGATATTTAACGAGGGGGCTTATTTGATAAGTCAATCTTCCATAAGGCCCTCAATTTAATTTAGTTCGAATGTGATATCACGCTAGAATTCGTTTCTGGATCCAAACAGGACTAAGCAATAAGGGTAAAATGTACTGCTCAGGGAAACAACAGGGGCCTGTGATGGGGCTCGAACCCACGATCTCCACATTACGGGTTAGAAGTGCAACCCACTGGGTCACGCAGCCCCTTAAATTAAATCAAACAAAGCATGTTCCTCTGCGACTAGTAAATGCTAGATCGTTAAATACATTTACACCATAAAATTGTTCTGTAACTAAGCCAGAAACGAAAGCGTAGTATCATACAAGGACCATGCGACAACAATATAATCGATTATAATAGCGGGCCATGCTTGGACTATAAATTCTGTAATATGTCAGTCTCCCGTAAAGTTCGGTAGCCAGGGACACTGTCAGTTCTCACCACATCACTATCTCTACTTGACAACTCCCAGAACCATCTTTGATTTATCAAACTCAATTTGTCTGAGAAGTGGTATGTCATACTTGATTTGAGACAAATTATAGGGTGGGTTTGTCGAGCCTACATCAACTGGAGAGTGTGCCTCACAAAATGTTGATGGATAGAGCGAACTTAGGGGCTGAGAGATGTTGGTGCAATGAGACACACGCTAGAAAATATGGACTCACGATGACTTATTTATGAAGTAGCTAACAAGTTATAGTTGGTATATATGTAGCGAAAATGACTGGCGGACGGATTTGGATCTTGACATGTTGAAACCAAATTACAATTAAGCTAAACAGTTCTAAGACCTCGCGAGTGTAAGTACAGTCATAGTAATAGTATGTTTAAGTAGGGTTTGTATAGAAAGAATATGTGTATTTAAGTATGTCTGTATAAGGAGATTAAGGCTGAACTACCGTTCATGTAAATACATGCTGGATGTGTAAGACAAGTATGTATGTTGCTGATACATGTCGACTTTGATGTTTAACGTATGACATGCTATCGTAGTATTAACCCGTAGATTAACATCGTGAAAGTTTAACAAGTAAATGGTGATTGAGCATTACTGTTGCCCCGGAACTTCTCGTTACTCATATTCATGTTTATGTTAAAATAGAATCGACAACGTCGTACACATAGTTAGTCAGTTCAGTTTTCGTAAACATGTGATTACTCTTTCCTCGACTATTTATCTGAAAACTCTTAGTATAAATAGTTGTTTATTAACGTAATATTTACAAAAAGGAAGTCTGCCAGCGAAGAATTTACCGAAACAACCCCCATTCATGGCTTATTTATGAAGCTTATCGGCCAATTTGAATTACTTGCGTATTGTAACTGCACACCTCTGTAGCTTGTTTACGCATTATACCAAGGCGACTCTATTATGTTAACGAGGTCGTTTTCCTATTCATTCTTCATAGATAAACATATATACCGAAACGGACAACGGTCAAAGTAAAATACCCTTTATTAATGCAATGGTGAAAACAAGATGTAACTTCTTCAGTATATCACCTATATTTATATTTGGGTTGTGCTGCTTTTTGCTTAATCAAAAACATAATATTGAAGGACGTCGTTTTTATTTTAATATCCCTGATGTGGTTAAATACTATACACAGTTACCATCTGCAATCCTATATTCAGACGTTATCGTTAAAACATAGGGAGACGGTGACGCCAGTATGTGTCTATGCACACTGTAATCCATGTTTTAATTTCAAAGTGTTATAGGTTTTGACAGTGTATTCCGTGCAACGATGGATATATCTAACAAGCAACGGCGCCTTGTGTTCTGCTTCATTTTGAAAAGTACGTATGTTTGAAAAGATAATTTGAAAACAGTCCTCCGTAGTAACTCTTGGAAGTGAAGTTAACATTAATGCTCCGTGTTCTTGGAAGAGAAAACGAGATAGTTTGTTTGATGGGAAATACTGTTATAAGAGCCGTTTTGTACTAAACAATTTACTA
>ENA-OREC01001418-OREC01001418.1-marine-metagenome-genome-assembly--contig:-NODE-1418-length-12101-cov-16.217565_pt1 | contig 12101 bp, 6 predicted proteins | sample MGYA00248626_ERZ508543 | MGnify/ENA primary metagenome ERZ508543 (study PRJEB26211, sample SAMN05518279) | marine metagenome | isolation source: Puget Sound, Washington, USA | host: Bankia setacea... | reverse complement strand
ATGGTATATACCACATTGTGCTCTATTATGGTATATACCACATTGTGCTCTATTATGGTATATACCACATTGTGCTCTATTTATGGTATATACCACATTGTGCTCTATTATGGTATATACCACATTGTGCTCTATTATAGTCACTGGTATTTTCTTATTAAATATATATTATAATGTTCATGGAATAAACAACATGATGTAACTTCTATACAGAATTTGGTTTTGACGCTATTTAACTTCTATAGAGAATTTGGTGTTGACGCTATTTTTGGGCTGATTTAACAATTAAGTCAATCATCCATTACTGGCCCTCAATTTATTTTGGTTCGATTGTGAAATCATACTTGAATCCGTTCTTGGAACCAACCAGTAACAAGCAATAAGGGTAAAGTTTTTTGCTAAAAAAAACAACTGGAACATTTGATGGGGCTAAAACCCACGACCGACACATTACCAGAATCTAAGACATTATATTTAAATTAAAAGCAAGACCTCTGTGCTTCAAGTGATTTTATATTATTGAGTTCTTTTTCATTCCATATGATATTTCCTTTCATTCAGGCAACTACTATAGCCATTCCCAGTATACGTATAGTACAAGAGAAGCGTTTACAATGGTGGATATATGGTCTAGCAGCTTTAGGAGGAATTATTCTACTCTTCTTGCTAGCACTGTGCCTTTGGAAGGTTAGTATCAGTAACCATAGTAACCCAGACCTAAATATGTGTAGCTACTGAGTTTTATATTTCTTTTACAATAAATTGTTTCCAAGTCACAGATTGTTTCCTAGTTATGCCCACTGTACTTTCATTGCGATGATAAATTTGATTGAGATAGCAAATCTGTATAGTAAGGTATGTTGAACTGCGTAAATAGTAGGAAGTTGATATTTTCTTAAAAATGCATATCTATAAGGAATGGATAGTTGGGGAAAAATGCTTATCTATAAGGAATGGATAGTTGGGGAAAAATGCTTATCTATAAGGAATGGATAGTTGATAAAAAAAAATGCGTTACTTTGATTGAAATGGCTAAAATGTTCACTTGTTTTGCTTCTCTTTTCACGTGACAGATAAATTGGTAAAATAGAATTTACTTGTTTTGAGCAAATGGCAATTTCAATATTAATAAGTCAACAATTGTCACATTATTTGGAGAAGAATTTTCTTGTTCTTATCCAATTATGATCTAAATACAAGTAAGCATATTATTTCCTGTCTTAATGCATATTTCTGTTTGATTTCAGTGTGGATTCTTTGAGAGAACGCGCTTTGATGACATGACAACTTACAATGTAACACTAGAGAAGAAGAAAAACATGCACAATCCAACATATGACACACTTGTGAAAAACCAAAAAGATTATACTGTGCCAGACGAAAACGAGATATTCTTGAAACGTTGAGTGGGCGTGTGCTTGCGTGTTTTTCTATTAGGATGTGTTATAAAAAATTAGTTTGAAATACCTATACTGCTGTTTTGTCGACATGTTAATCATTATCATGTATTGTTTTATGAAAATGTTGAGGTTAAAAGCAAGAATGTGTTATCTGAATATATTTTATAGCACTTATAATCGTTTTGCGTTAACATTTTTGAAAATATAGTCGTATGTTGTGAAATAGGATTTTTATACAGTATGCATGGTATATTAGTAAATATAAATCATAATCAATATTATTCTGATATTGGGTAATAGAGTTGTTATTCCAGTGTGTGCATATAACTTTGAAAGGCATAAAAGATAAAAACAAATAGTGAAGATCCTGTATTCATGTACAAATTGTCATTAACATAAGGGGCGAATGAGTGTTCAAATGTAGTTAGGTTTTGAACAATTTGTTTGGTTTGGTTGATTGATTGATTTGATTTGAATGGTTGATTGACTTAATATGATTTGATTGGTTGATTGACTTAATATGATTTGATTGGTTGATTGATTGATTTGATTTGATTGGTCGATTGGTTGATTTGATTTGATTGGTCGATTAGATTTTGAATAAGACGGTGACTGAGTGGCCTTATTTGTTGGAGTTAAATAAGATTGTGTACAAATATATTCATATACACGTGCTTTATTTGAACTTGTGATTTAACAAACGATTGCCTATATACTTTACAATGTACTGTGTTTTGACAGCTGTGTGTTTGATTATTCTGTGCTTGATTGTGCCATAGAAACCTAGCATTATGAATTCACAAACCAACCAACTTGATTCACTCAACTCTCATTTAGATAAGACCATTATTTAGCTTATCCTTTGACACTGAAATCGGCTGTTCGGGACTGAAAAGGGTGTTCTTGATTGAGGACCAGTTCGAATTTGGAGTGCTCTTATCAGAAATTTAACCATACTAATTGTTAAAAGCTTTCAACTTGGCTAAAATATTGAGGAATCTGAACGAAATCTATTAAGGAAATCAGAACCCATGAATCCAAAAGTTTTATGTTTAAACGAATGGCATGAAAAACATAGACTCTGAATTTGGTGAAGAAAAAAATATACCGCTGTACCTATGAATGCTGGACATGTCTTATCAAACGAAACACTCTAGTCTAGGATCTATTTTGAGGCACTTTCATTTTGTAAGAAGGTGAAGAGTATTTAGTATATTGGTCATGCGTATCTGGAAGAATGTGGTTACAATTATTTACACATTGCGTATATGGTAAGAAATATATGTACAATAAGTAGTGAAGTGAATAACTGATATACTTATTTGCCATTTATCACTGTGTGTTATATTTTTGTACTACAACATTGTAAATACGAAACACTTAATAATCATAATTGTGTATGTGTTAACTGCAAGCAAGTTAGTACCATAGTAAAATTCTGAAATGACCACGCTTTATATTGAAAGTTAGCTTACATAATTTGATTTATAATTTGTTAACACATTCCATGTCGTCCTTGATATAGCTCTTAATGCACGCCTTAGTTAATGTGTGACACTGTAAGAAACAGCCATTATGTGTATCATAAAACATTTTTAGCAAACCATAATTAAATCTCCAACAAAGCTTTCTAGCAGATTTCAGATTTGTCAAGCCTTTTTGTGAGTTTCCTTTATTTTCATAACATGTGTTTTTAGATTAATAAGATTTACTTAGTTTTAAGATATAGGAAATGTTGAAGAAGAATAGACACAAACAGCACTAAATTGCCAATTACAGTAGCTTATAGCATCACTGTTACTTGTTATTTTAGCATTTTAAGTAATGAAAGGGCTAATGTATCTAATAATCCCCTTTGTAATCAAGCACACGACCTATACACGACATATAAATGATTAGGACAGAATGCGGTTGAATACCAGATTAACTGTAGGCTTTCCTTCTACTTCTGTGCTGCAGATTTACATTCAACATTTCTTACCGTCTGCTGTTGTAAATCCACCAAGTTAGCAATGAGTAGGGTATAAGTTTTTAATAGATGCATAATACTGTGCCTTACTATAGAAAATTCTACAGCCATTGTTATGTTTACTAGTCAGTGTGAAGTGTAATTGAAGAGGTTAGAGCAAAAGGCTTCTATCTGATGTTATATTTAATAGCACATAGCACCCTTTTGCTTTCACCTCTTGCTTTGTTTCATCCTTAGAAATAGTTTTTTCTTTCCTTCTGATATGACCTTCAGTCAGACTGGTACAGCATGTTTCATACTCTGATAATAATTACACCCAGTCTGTATCTAAGGATTACCATCATTAACTTACCCTTGTTTAGGTCAAGCTTCTCTTATTTTTAAGTATGTTTATGATATGGATTCAGTTGTATTCATAATACTAAGTGATCTTTTAATGTATGGTACCTGTTTAAATGTCCTAGGGGTCAAGATAAAGGGTCACATGACATACTTATATATATATTATACAATACAAAGATGATGGCCCGGGGGGGCACATTTTATACAATGGTATATTTGTATAATGTTTTTGACACAAAGCTATTCCAAAAGTTCCTAGTGCTACTTAATAGAGAAGCAGGCGTGTATGAAAGTGAAACATCAAAGTGTTCTAAGTGATATTGAATCTAGAAGCAGATAGAACCCTTTCATATTCACTTCTGTGCTGTTAAAAAACTATTATTTGTCCAGGCCTTATCTACTTATATAGGAACAGGCGAGTGGGAAAGTGTTCTAAGTGATATTGAATCAAGAAGCAGATAGAACCCTTTCCACACTCACCTCTTGATATGCTAATGCTAGTGCTGTAATAATGAAAATATACATTCCATTAAAACTGTGAAGATCTGCTTATAAGACCACACTCTACACGACTAGAAAAAGTGGTCTTAATATTTGCTTCAGTATAGCAAAACACAGAGTCCTATAAGTTTGCGATTGATATGTGAGTTCAATAGTATAGAGATCGTAATATTTAGGAGTCTCAGTAGTAGAACTTTACCTTGTTGATTAACCAAGCTTCAATCAGTATAGGGAAAATTCTAGTTCAGAAGATTGAAATTTGGAAGTGTAAAAATGAAATGGTTCTATCAATGTCTTAATTGAAGGACAGATAGGTTACTTTTATATACAGATATTTTTTAATCTAGACACAGTATTCTAGTTTTGAAACCACATTGATATGTCTGTAGTTCATTGTTATATTTCATATCAAGTATATAGACTTTGTTGTCTGCACTAAGCGTATAAAACACAGATTCACGTTCGCACTCTGTAGAGTATACCATTTACCATTTCGCATTTTTATAACATTCCATGTGTAAAGCCTGTTATATATTATTAACCCCTGTGAAAAATCATTTGCAAGTCATTTTGATTCATTCGTTTGATTCATCCGTTTCCAAAAATCTTCATTTCCGCTACTATTGTGTTGTTATTATAAATATCTCCGTTAGCAATGTTAGAGATCTGTGAATTATAAGTACTTCATACATTAGAAGTATTCAACCATCTATGCAGATATACAAAAATCAAAGTTATATTACATCTAGAGAGTTGAATGGGAAACTGTCATACTTACTTGTGAAATAAGAAGGCAATTACAACAGTTTTCTATTCGACTCTTGATTATGTTGTTTTATTTTTTACAATTCTACATACAATGTGTTACACTAACCAACTAATATTGTATGTAAGGTAGATATGAGAAACACATTTTCACAAACTTTTAACACTTTCTTTGGTTGCTTACTCGCTGATGATTTCTTTCTCAATTCATAAGGCATATGTTGAGAGTAAACGCAACACTGTTTGAAGTCTCGATAATGATAGGTCCTAAGTCCTTCTTTAAACTAAAGCACTTACGACCTTTCAATACCGGGACGTCTTGTTGTAGTGACTTACTTTAAAACAAGAAAAGGTTATGTCTTTATTGCCGTGAGACCTCTAATTTAAAGATAAGTCTTAAGTGGTATTTCTGGTGAACATTCATAAGGGTATATGTAAACATGTGTAAGCATTTTTGGCATAATAATATTTTAAAGCTCAACACCAACTATGTGAAATCGTCCTTTAATGTTGCTATAGCTTCCAAAACACCAACAAACGTATTATGCTCAAAGAACCATTGGCACCAAAACTGTAACTGCACCAGTATTATTACCTTTTTACTATAACACCCAAAAAACATTTCTTACAATTTGAACCATTTTTGTATCGCTGTTTTTTCCACTTTTTATAAATTATAGGTACATGTACTATTCCTTCTCTCTTTATAACATTTGAAACTGCATTTTTGAGTCCCAGATTAAACATTTATATACATAAGTCGTTCAAGAACAAGTATATGTAGCAATAATATTTCTAAAAAAAACTGCAATTTTGAATTTGAATTTGTAGGGTCCATATTCTATCAAGAACACTTAATATTAGCTAAAACTATTCAATAAGCCTTTCTCAGACAGAACATTGCCACACATGAAGAGTATAACAGTTTTCAAACAACAATATATTAGAGCGTGATTTTCCTTTGTATACAAGTACATCCAATGTCGCATTATTGCTCTGTGATTCATCATCAAGGTCTCTATGCTAGACTCTTCCAAGAGCAAATACTGTAAAGGGCCGACTAATTTGTGGGTTGTTTAGTTTTGTTTTTGTGTGGAAATTAATAACTGTATAACGTTCAATTGCATAAAAGTACAGATATCAGTTAACAAAGACAGTCTACAGTATGGACGACATGTACTTTGATAGTTACAACAATTCCTCATTAGAGACCTTGATATTTGTAAATTCACCAAAATCACTTCCATTTATTCATTAATACTTACATCACATTCATTTCTTATATAACTGTTCTAGTTGTAAGAACAAGTTAATATTTATAACACTGACATTATAATATAGAACTCACAAGCTGTGTCATTTATTCATATTCATAGAAACATAACACAGTTTCATTGCTAATTCATTGTATATTATCCTATGCTTTTGACTGTCCACCCATATTTTTGTTGTAATCTTGTAATCTATGTTACTCAGGTGCTTTATGCCTGCTTTGAGATAACCAGTCTCCACATTGTAAATAAAGCTGTATGCTGCTTTTTTCGTGTATAAAGTGTGATTATTTTTTTGCATTGCTGTAGAATTGTTTGTGGCTTGTAAATACTAGGAATTAGACATAGATTAGGGATAAATTATGTATGATATAGAGCTCTAATTGGCAAACAAACGGAAAGATTCAAAGATTCTTACATTGTCAAATTGTCAAAACAAATAAGTTTGTTTAAACATTTATAAATATGACACATGGAATTTGATGTATTTGTGTGTGTGTGTTTTATACATCTAGCAACACCATGGACATGTATGTAATATAAAATGTACAATATAAAGAGAATCACCACACTGTTTATCCATTTTTGAGAATACATGTACTTCTAACTCATTGATAAAAAGGAGAAAAAATATAGTTGTAAAATTCAGTGAAAAAAACAACATGGATAATGTAGGAAAGGTTGAACTTTTGGTTTGTACGGCCAGCATGGAGAAATAACCCTTTAATGAAATGCTTTTCTTTTCCCTTATAATGCATTCCAGCTTTGTATAGCGTTTGTATTTATGTATTTAATCTTGTATAATGTATATAGGTACACACTGTGGCTTAGTAGGTTGGATTTAGTTTTGTAAGTGTTGTACGAAAACATAGCATTTTGATTTTGTTTTTACAGAAAGAAAACTAACTTTTGACACTCTTGTGGTTGAGTTATTATATGTAACTGTTGAACGAAAACTAAGAAATTGTGTTAATAATCTATTACGTGTAATACTTGTTCTGAAAAGTACACAAAATGATACTGTAACAAATGGGCCTTCTTGTCTTCCAAACAACATCAATTGTCAAGCATTAGAAAGGTTACTAAATTATTTTTTCCTGGTAACTAATGAAACATTCACTTTTTTTACATAAAAACTAAAGGATTCTGTTGCGGTGAGTCTGTTCTCTTTAATGTTACAGTGTGAAAGTATAGAAACATGTATATACTTGTAACCATTTAGCATATAGATAGTTCCCTTTTTTATTCTGATTCAAAGCGTTGTGTCCAATCTGCCATACACATCACACCACTGGAACATGATATGCTGAATATTTGACCGAAAACAGTTTAAAGATTTTTAGTCAGTAGATTTAAAATGAAGGACTTCTTTTGATCACCATTTCTAGTAATATTTTCATAATCAAATCATAACTTAGCCACAACTTAAATATGATTGACAAGGTTTGAACTCAGTTTATGTATCAGAGATTTAATTTCCTTAAAAGTGGTTCAAAAGCTTTCTTGAAGCAATGATCCAACATGTTTTCAGATAAGTTATGATCATTATAGCTGAATAGATTCCTTTGCTAAGATTAAGAAAGCCATTATGCTGAAAATGATGCTTTGAAGAACTGAAAATTATGCCCTGAAAAAGACGGTCTCTAAAAATGCTGAAACTCAAGCAGAACTATTGATCTCAAGTATACATAAATTTCCAAGTAGTTCAGATCCTATTTTTAAGTTGTATCTCTTTTGTTTTGGCCAATAGTAGGTTTTAGTAATTGTTAGGTAATTTTAACTTGTGTAGGTCTTTAGCATAAACATGTAGTTAAAGGACTTGAACTGTTTTAGAAATCTAGTTTATAAGAAATCATGTACAGTGTAAATGATGGACAGGAATAATTGTGTTAGTGAATTGTAGATAAGTGAATTAAACTAATATATAGTGTTTTGTATAGGAATAGTTTATACAAACCCGAACATGTTTCAAGGTGTATAGTGCTTTTGCAGTGGTTTGTAGATTTTGAGGAAATGTAAGACATTACAGAACACTCATTAAAAGATAAAGACTTCCCAAAATGCAGATTTCTACAACCAGAAACGATGCGTAGGGCTTTTTTTATCAACTCGATGGTAGAACAAAAGATACGCATATACACTAATAGAGCATAAACTGTTACTATTTTTAGACATTTGTAGTAAGGGAAACAACTGATGCTATAGTTTTGTGTTCAGTTGTCTCCCCTATATTAGATAACTGTAAGCAACTAATCATTATTTTGAGTTTGTTTTTCTAAGAGAATAATTATGTAAGTATGTATGCCAAAGTGATTTTGTATGTACTAGTATAATTATGATTTTAGCCATGCATTTTATTGGTTTATACATGCTTAAACATGAATTAAAATAAATTTTACATGTACAACTTGGTTTGTGTTCTGTTTGTTTTAGAAGTATTACGATAACAGCGGAACCTGTTTTAACCTATCTCATGCTGCCTTGCCTTGTATCAAACGTGTTGTTTCCTTGAACAAGAAACTTGCCCTTGTTCCTTAGTACTGGTTGGTTCCAGAAATTTATTCAAGCCCGATTTACATAATTAAAAACTGCTTGTTTCACCAAGTAAACTAAAATAAATAAGTATAAACTGAGAACACATTTAGAATAGCACACAGAAGCATGAGCAAATCATAAACCACTTCAGAGTTAAAAGAAACAAAGAGGTATTAAATTCAACAACACATCTTTTGGTTTAACAACAAATTTATTGTAAATCCGCATTTTTTATCAAAAACCTAAATGAAATAATATCACAGACTATGTAACAACACTTTGTTCTTGATATACCATGGTAACAGTTTGAAGTATGTCATCCTGCTTTTATAAATGAATACAAAGACATTCAACAAATACTGGTTCAAATACATGAATATATTGGTACTATTTTCTTTTCTATACATCAAGAACTTGTTGTTTTAAAGTGATGGGCACAAAAAACACAAATATATCAACAGTGCTACAAATCAACCTAGTATCACAACATACACACACTCATACAGTGTATATAAATAATGAAAATAAAGCTAGAATTTGGAAACTACATACATGTATCTAGAAAAAGTCACTGGCAAGTTATGTATGATTTTGAAGTTCACTCACATTATAACCTGTCTGAGCAATTAATTATCTGTTATTTTACATTTAACAAAAGTTACATAACAATTCAACCAATGGCATCAAATGAACGACTAAAATTTATTGTGATTCTCTCATGGAAATCAGGCGTCAAATTAAGGAATGTGTCAAAAGATCGTGGGTACCCCTGATATCACTTAATCAATAGGTTGCAACTTATACATACAACTGAACATTCCTGTGTATGGACATATGACTGAACTGGAATTGTACCAAAAATAGACAGAACAATTCAAGCCGAGATCATAATTATCTCACTTTGACTGTTTCAAGTAACGTGTAACATGGTCACATTTAACAGTGATGTGTGGGGTACTGCACAGGGCATCCATAAACAGATCGCAGAATGAATTAAATGGTTCCTTACTCAGTGTCACACCTGACCGTAAAAAAATGCAGTTACCAGCCCCCATTTTCTCGGATTGTCTAGTACATGTATTGATAAAGAAAAGGGCACTTATTTTGGTGTAAAGTACATATTTACTGGGTATTCTGGCTTCATGACTTAGTGAGTAGAGCATGTGACTGGTAATGCTCCAATGTGATCGCCCAATCCCATGATGCACCTGATTTATGTACTATTGCATCCATCTATATTGGGCAGTCTAAATATTCAAATATTGATGGAACATAATTTTGAAGGTTTTTACAATTTACACACAGCTATTTATTTTTTACCCTATAGCATTTACTAGGTATAATTGATAGCATTGCCAACGAGAATACAGTTCAACAAAATAACAAAAATATGTGTTATTCTTACTTTCAAGTCTCTCAAACACTGAACTAATCTAGGCACTATGTAACCTTATTGTATTGAACTGGGTAAAACTTACACTAAACGTTTCTCATAGGACACTTATCAGCCTACATATAAACCTTATCCCATCGCATAAAACAAAAACCAATGTGCCGGACTAAGTGATATTTAAAAACAAAATCAAGTGCTTGAAACAAAACTCTCAGTCAATCTGTTTTCTATTGCTAAATGGTGGCTGAATTTACAAATGTAGCATCAATAATCTCTATGTACACCACTAGTACAGGCATCTTATTTCTTCAGAGGTGCTCTTTTTCCTATGGCCAGTTTTCCTGCAGGTAAAGCTCGTACACCTCTTGCTCTCTGACGTTCTGCCTTTTGCTGAAAATAAAAAGACCAGAAATGTAATTGTTTTGTATTAAAATGGTATTCCAAAGTCACCATTAACGAGGCCCTTAGCAGTGCCGCTATCAAATCCATGTACACCTTACTCTACAAACGCCGCTATTGATGCCATGGACATGTACATCGGATGGAGGAAGGCCGCATTCCAAAGGACCAGCTGTATGATGAACTAGCCACAGGGTACAGAGACAAAGGTTGTCCCCTACTAAGGAACAAAGACGTATGCAAGTAGGATCTGAAAGACCTAAAATGGACATCACCAATTGTGAATCCTAAGTTTCCATGAAAAATCTAACCTACCCTTTCCTGGTATCGTCGCTCATAATAGTCCATCTCTGACTCATCTGGTCGTCTCATTGCAGACATTCTCTCTGCCAGGTCTTCATCCACTGGGTCTGGCCCTCCTACACCTGGATAACATAGTATAACACCTCAATAAAAGCACCCAAACGTTAAGAACACAGGCTATTTACTTTGAAGTAATACACGACTGAAAGTTAGCTGATGAAATTTTATTTTACACATTTCAAGTTAATGTTAGGTACTAAAACAAATGTACAGTTTTACCTGATCAAATAAGGCATCACCTCAATAAAGAAAGGCTATTTTCTTGTACAAAGACTACTTGAGGGATATATATTACATGTACATGTCAATAAGAAATACTTGTCAATCAAACTAAATGTGCAACAACTCGAAAATTTGTTCCTGAAAATTTGTTCATGAAAATTGACTCTTATTGGCTTACTTTGGTGTATAGAGTTTGCATGTCTCTGAACCTGTAATATTTCATGTTGGTATTTATAAGTCATTAATCTCATTTTATTAATCCTCAAGGCATTCTAGCTTGATGTGGTATTAAAAGAGAAATAATGATGCAATTAAACCATAATTCACAGTGCAAGATTCAAGAGGTGAATGCAAAAGGGTTCTACGTCTTTCTTTATCTATAAGCACTTTGAACACTTTCGCCCCTCAGATGGAATACACCAAACTAAACAATGTACCTGCAAGTGCCCTCTGCTTTGTTCTATGGTGTTTGATGGACTCAACGTTGGCCCTGAGGAATGGATGGTCTGATGATGTGATTGGCTGATTCAAAAACTCCTCTGATGGAGCCCCTGTAATACACATGATAACCTGACTATATCAACCACCTGAGTAATTGCACAGTCTATCCAAAAGTGGTGTTTGAAAAGTGAGTAATAGTAATTGCACAGTCTATCATGCAAAAGTGGTGTTCGAAAGGTGAGTTATAGTAATTGGACAATCTATCATGCAAAAGTGGTGTTTGAAAAGTGAGTTATAGTAATTGGACAGTCTATCCAAAAGTGGTGTTTGAAAAGTGAGTTATAGTAATTGGACAGTCTATCATGCAAAAGTGGTGTTTGAAAAGTGAGTTATAGTAATTGCACAGTCTATCATGCAAAAGTTGTGTTTGAAAAGTGAGTTATAGTAATTGCACAGTCTATCATGCAAAAGTGGTGTTTGAAAAGTGAGTTATAGTAATT
>ENA-OREC01001417-OREC01001417.1-marine-metagenome-genome-assembly--contig:-NODE-1417-length-12102-cov-13.251476_pt1 | contig 12102 bp, 7 predicted proteins | sample MGYA00248626_ERZ508543 | MGnify/ENA primary metagenome ERZ508543 (study PRJEB26211, sample SAMN05518279) | marine metagenome | isolation source: Puget Sound, Washington, USA | host: Bankia setacea... | reverse complement strand
TGGGATAGAAAATCCTTCGAAGTCGGAGGTCATTGGCTGTTGTGGCGGGGATGAAAAAAACGAATGACCACACAGAACCGACAAAAGTCGAATGCTAAAAAAACAAAAAAAACTCATCCTGCAATCCATATTTGTTGCAGGAACTGTAGGTTTGGTTGAATTTTATGCCCTGCTTGCAACAGACAACAAAGATCACAAACACTTACCGCTTCCCTGGGTCTGGAGAGAACTCCTGTTGCCAGGGTGATAAGCACCAAGACTCCACAATGCATTGTAACTAATAGTATAGATTTATAACTCCATGTAATACATCCTGAAAGTAAAAAGAAATAATTTTCTTAATTATGTAACAACAGCAATAGAAATGACTATACTAGATAATATAAAAAAAATGTTTTGCAATCTTTTGGAATTGACTGACAACTAAGGTCCCCAATATATGATATTTGATGTTTTAAGTCTGACTTTCAATCATTTCAAGCACATTTCATTTCTCAAAAAATCCACTGTCTGTAATAGGTAACGTTACAAATAACATGTACTGTATATCTACTCTTGAAACTCTTCATGAATGTGTTTATATAATCCTGAAAACACACTCAGCATTTTTTTTTTTAATTCTGTACATGTATAAATAATATAAATAAAACATGTGAATGTATTCCATACAAAGTACATGTATTGCTAAATGCTCATGTGTTCCTTAAATATTCATGCATAAATTTATAATGTGTTCTTCCATAAAAGATAAATAATAGATGCTGCACTTATCTTGTACGTATGCCTACAGTGTATATATTTTCTAATCTTTGCCATGAACATATTATTTCAGTTACATGAACCAGACAATGACTAAATAAGCGACAATAAAAATTACGGGCACCTGTGTGTAAACAATGGTAACTAAAATCAATCAGTGAATCGGCGTCTAATTAAAATTAAATTAGCTGTTTTACTGGTATTATATTTACAATAAAGCTTAGAATAATAGCAATATAAACCTACATAATACAACATTGTACAAAGAAAGCCAAAGTTTAGAGAGAAATGACAAATATCAACCACATATAACCGTACCGTTTTAATATTCCATGAAAGAACGAACTGCCAGCTGCTGTATCCAGACAATAATGTTTAGAACGAGGCTCCTGTTAAAATCAATAATACGCATAGAGCGGTGCTGTCCTGAAGTTCTGCTGACTAGATATAGCAGTCTCGCTACTACCCAGCAAACAAACCAGTTGGGCCCAACATGGTAAACCATTTGGGAACCAGGCGGTCAAACCATATGGGGCCCATCTGGGATTTGCTAAAGGGATATATGTGGGGCTCATATAGGATTTGACTTGGGCCCATGTTGGGCCTATGTTGGTGCATGTGGGACCACTTATATGGGATTCAAATGGGTTATATATGGGATATTTATTGTCACCCTTTAATGGGCATTTTTTTTAGCCCAGACCAGGCTAACTAGTCTAAACTTATCAATTTTGCCATTCTAGTTATCCAGTGTTTCATGCATTATTGTGTACTATAGCTTGTTTGCGCCAATCGTATTTTGTTATTTTTTAAGTAATAAATTAAGATAGAAAGTGACGATCAAAATCTAAAGTACACACACTTAGTTAAAAGTGTATCATGTGCAGTTATGTTGAGACTTACCATGGCTAGTATGCACAACATAATTACCGTAAATCTACTAGAGATCAAGTACAATTTTAATATGTATGTCATATAAACTGTATATTTCTAGCTTTTCCGTAGATTAATATTCGTTTCTTAAAATAAAAACCTATATTAGCCACTTCAATTTGAACTTTTCAAATAATGCCAAATTGTTTTGGTGCTGGTGTTATTCCTTTTATTCATCAAGCTTTCCTAGCTCGAATTATAAGATTTTCTTGAAACCTGCAATGTGTATCTTGTATACATTGATCAAGTATCATCAGTTATGACGTCCATTCAAATCTTCATTCTGAACTTTGGTTACGTGATTAAGTGGGGCAGCGTGGCGCAGTGTGTAGCGCGTCTGATTCGTAGTCGGTGGATGCCTGTCAGTCGTGAGTTCGAGCCCCAGCAAAGGCCCCCGTTGTTTCCTTGAGCAAGAAACTTTATCCTCATTGCTTAGTACTGGTTGGTTCCAGGAACGGATTCGAGCGTGATTTACATTTATATAAGCAAACACTGCTTGTTTCACAATCGAACTAAAATAAATTAGTATAAACTAAGTGATTTAGATTTGAAAAACAGAGACTGACATGAGTGCTGTCTCACATTTATTACTACTCTTATTAGAGATCTAACTACATTTGAATTTAATAACATCGTTCACGGTTGTCCAAATACTTTTATTACTGTGTTATATTATCAAATACATGTATGTATTATATGTATGTTAAAGTTGTACTGTCTATTTAATATATTTCGTGATTCAATACTAAGTTATTGTGTTCATTTATTCATTTATTTTCTCTGCTTTAGTTCTCACAATGTATTTTTAAAAGCAGTCAAAATGTCTAGCACCGACTCTCATCTTACTCTGCACCGATCTTATTTTAACGCAACTGACGGGTGTGTAAGATTGACCAATCAAACATCTTGTAACAAAACGGAATCCTCTCGTGACGTCATTTGTTATTGCACCGAACCGCACTTCGTCCAGACTTAGTGTTGTGGTCAGGTAATTTGCGCGTTTTTATCAATATTTCCTCACTACTTTGAGCGCACATATAAACTTTGATAAGATTTTAATTGAAACAAACCACACTGCTTTCCCGATCGCCCTCAAAACTCGAGTTTTTATCATTTCAGACAGACGCCATTTTCGAGCTGAATGTCAAGGTGGGGAATACCACAGGTGTCATCGGAGACATTTGAAAAGTACAGCATTTAAAGCGATCGGTTGAAGGAATTAGCCCTTCACTCGTTATTTATTCGTCAATCGGGATTAAATCGGTTCGGAAAAGTGATTCATATTCGATTGCTGGAAGCCGGTAGTCAACTTTAAAGGACAAGGTCATCGGTCAGTAGTAAAACTGGCGTATTTCAGCTGGTGTCTGTACCACAATATTAGACATTTTCATTATAAAAAGACGTACGAAATATAATGTTTCGTTTAAAGACTATATGGAATTTTGCTCGGCCTGGTGTGACAGAAGGATATAAATATTGCAGCAGATCATGTTCATCTAAAGCAGGATCTAAATCTGAAAGAAACTATGCCACCCAGGCTGCAGCTGAACCTTTCCTTAGCGGAAGTTCCTCCATCTATGTGGAAGAGATGTACAGTGCCTGGCAGAAGGATCCAAGCAGTGTGCATAAAGTAAGACATGTGAATGCTGATAACTGGGTTTTATTTGTCAACTTTAATTGTAAACTTTTATTTAAAAGACTTGCACAGTCGCAGCAAATGCCTTACTTTGAGCTTATTGTTTACAAGCTTTAAATTGTACATTTTGACAAGATATTAATGTCACCTAGGAATGAAATCTGTTTGGATTATCATTATTTATGTTGATTACATCCATTGATTTAAACACGTTCTATCTTTTACTGACAACACTGTTATTGCGCAATAGTTGAAGAGTCAAAGAATAAGAAAACATGTGTATCTAATGAACATGTATGCTATAAATTGCAGTCTTGGGACGTTTATTTTCGCCAAGTAGATCAGAATGCAATGCCAGGCGCAGCATACACACGACCACCATCTCTGGCACAATCATTCACATCTCAGCCAGCCTCACAGAGTACACAGCTGGCGTCAGTGGAACCAGTCTCGGACAAGCTGATTGAAGACCATCTCTCAGTCCAAACTATCATCAGGTCATACCAGGTAAGACTAAGAGGCTTGCAATTTGAACAGCTTGAATGGTCATGATAAACTTATACATTTAATGTCAAATTTGAAAAGTAAACAATAACTTTAACTAGTAGATTGAAAGACTGAAACAGATTTTTATCTGATCTTTCATTAATTTCCTCATATTCAAGTTACCATTTTTAGTTTCTTAGACTACATTTCAAATAATTGAACTTATATCGAGTTGTCAGCACTTAAATAAGATATTTTGCAATGTTGAAGTTCCATCATCATACATACTCATTTACAAAGAAGTCTCTATTCATGAATAAGGTGAAGCAACAAAAAATGTCAGATAAAATGTTATGTGTTTTTAGATAATATAACCAATATTGACCTGAACTGCACTTTTATTCATGTATATTACTTTTAATAATAGTGCAGTATCGTTATGTATAATTTTCATTTCATTCACTTATTTAAAACTAAATCATGAAACTTATCCCCAAAAGAAGAAGTTACAGAGTTTAGAAATCAGTGATAATATATGATGACAGATGTCATATAAGGCTCAGGTCATTCTTGGCAAGTAAATGTTGATTGCTTATAACATGTATCATTTGTGTGTATATGCTTATGTCAAATTTCTTGACTAAATTACCATTTTAAAGCTTGTTGAGTTACTTCACATTTCAGACTTGCCGGTCAAAATGAGGACAGCTCCTCTTAGATGAAACCTGGCTGTTAATTTACTTTATTTTTGTATTTCAGAAATATTAACCTGGCTCAGTGTTTAATGTATTTAGTTTGCTTACACAATCATGCATCACATTCAGGCAATGACACTTGAGCTAACACTCTCAAACATCTGTTTATTTATCAAGGTCTTATACATAAAGTACATCTTCATTCACATTATTTAACGTAAGACAAGTGAAGTAAGACATTTAATGTACTGGTATGCAAAAGCTAAACTCATCCACACCAAAACTTATCCACACCATACACAAACCTATGCTGTAACACACTCACACTTACCTTATCTAGTCATGCAGTTAAATAAATGCAAAACAACAAACTCTTACTTGTAATGATTTCATTTGTTTTTATTATAGTAAAATGATTTGATGTTATGATGATAAACACTGAGCCAGGAATCATATATACGTGTATGTGATGATTAATCTATTGTTTGGCTTCATTTTCAGAGCATTAAAAAATGGTTAGGGCTTAACAGATAGAATGAAAGGATGATTTTCATGTAGAGAATTTTTTTTTATTTTTTTTTTGTACCAATGTTAAGTGCGATCAGCTTTTTGATGGAACAATTGTAACACATTATGTGTCCCTTAAGGGTAGCCAGCATAACTGTATCTCTGTAACAAATGAAATGCAGTTATCATCTATCAGGAATAAGACCTCAAAACGAGAGACTGAGAGTGTGTGTAGTGGGATATTCTAATAGTATTTCCTCTTTCTAGTAAACTAAGCCAATATTAAGAAATTTGTTTTAAAGTACTGTAACAGACAACTTTCCCACAGACATAGGCACTAGGTGTAGATCAATATATTGCTGATTAAACACCTTTTGCCCTTGAGTAAGTCTGTAAACTGTCAGTTATTAACTCTATTGCCTGCATTGATTGGCTTTAGTTAATCCTCTTTACTGTATTGCGTTTAAAGTATTTAATATATGAAGTAAAAAATGTAACACTGGATCAAGTTAGCTGTAACTTAATGCAGCATTTGACAATTGTGTTAACTTTTGACTGGTTTTAGTTTGTGGTTGAATGTTTGTTTTGACTATTTTTGTATGAGTAAAATGCTGTATGTGCAGAAATATTCTAAGGGTTCAAATCTTTGCCATACTTATTTATACATTGTAAAAAGATCTACATGGCCCCGTTAATTTGTGATTAATGAAAACAATTTTGTACTGCTAGACGTTTTTACATAAGTGCCTGTGTACTCTTAAATTATGCTCAAATTCATCTGTAAGTTTTTGCAGGAAAAAAATGATTTCAATGTCTAAATACTGAAGAGTGGGAGCAATGGGATGGTGAATGAACATTACGTTGGATACAAAAACGAATATCCGTTCTAAGCAGCAAGCAATTCAGCCAGTTTGGCATGAATGGAAGCAAGTTTATTATAGCTGAAACTAGTTTGGGTTATTTTTTGTGCCTTATCTGTATACTAGTACAAAGTCACAGATTTTGACCTGTATTGAAGTACACATTCTTTTAGTCAATGTACAGATAGTTGCTATGACTTTTGATAATGTTTGCTTGCAACGCTGTATGGCAAAATTACCAGTAGCATATAATGAGCCGCAACTAATGTCACCTTAGTTGTTATAATTTCTTTGTCTTTTTGGAGTGGCGTAGGTTACATGTATTTTGTGTCTTGATTTGAAACAACATGCCAAACTATGACTGCTCTTAGTGTCAGAAAATCACAGTGCCTCTATATTTAAGTCATTTTTGTTTGTCCTGCGTTTAGAGTGGGTGTATGTTTTAAAATTGTAGATCAATATATTGCTGATTAAACACCTTTTGCCCTGATTTGCCCTTGAGTAAGTCTATGAACTGACAGTTATTAACTCTATTGCCTGCAGTGATTGGAGGAAAATGCCATTTGTTTGATACAATAGATGTGATTTTGTCACCATGTCAGGACAAGTCCAAAAGACATTGACTGATGTCTGCATGCTCGTTTTCTAATCTGACCATCCCATGCTCTTAAGACCAGCCCATGTTCCTAAGCTACTAACTACTCTTATCATAAAGGGCTAAACATTTGATAAAAGTCTTAGTGTTTACAAAGCATTACACATCATGGATATTTTGTTATCTCTTGTCTATCTAAACAAACTAGCTACAACTTGGTCAGCCAAGACTGGACGCTACATACATCAGTACATAATGTCTGGTAGTTACCACGTGGGCAATATAATGAATGAAGAAGTAAAGACATCTCTGTTCATTTGATGGAGCATTATTTGTACGATGATCAGTCTAATCAACTGGGCATTGAAATATGAGTACTAGTAGTTGTCAAAGTCACACCTGAAAGCTCATGTCGTAGATAACCCATGTGTAGATTCATTGGTTTAGGGTCCAAAGCACAGGCTGGCCAAACTTGCTTTTGTATATGAATTTCTTTGTTCACCTTTGATTCATGTAGGAAAGTTGACAGTTGCTGGTAAAGAATCTTTAAGAAGGGCTATGGTCAGATATATATATTTCATACTGACAGCCGTTATGCATATAGAAAATTCGTCAACAATTGCATTCAACCCACCAAACTTGAATAACTTAATAACTAGACTTTTTTTGTGTGCATAAATCCTTTCAAATAAAAACTCCAGGATAGCATTTACTCTTTACTCCTACAGTAGTTTAAAGGCTAATTGAAGTGTTACGTCAATGAGATATCATATCCTTATCTTGATTTTGAAATTATGCAGTATACGAAGTTTATGTTTGAAGTAGTCTCTCTATTTAAGTGTTACGTGTATTGTTGCAACCACGTTTTATTAGGTAAACAAGCTTGTTTTGCACTCCATTGACAGCTGAAGTGGTAGGTTAAAAGTGAGAATTTATCCTTAAACATAATGACATACTAGTACCAGCGATGAGTGCACTATTTTCTCAAGAGTAAATTGAAGGAATTCATTTCTGATATCTGGCCTTTGTTCTTTTTCTTTTATAGTTTTCTCTACCTTACCACTCTTACAAGGGCTTTTTTCATGACATGTACTAGTGACATTTTTTGGTTCGTTTTTGAAAATAATAGGTCACTGATAAGAGAATGACCACCATTATTCAAAGATTGTTTTATTATTGGAAAGGGGGCCTATAAACACTTTCAGCAACAAACATTATAATATTACACAGTCTTTTCAAAAGTTGGCTGTCCTTAAGCCATCAATGGTAAATGAGTCTGTCCAGTAAATGTTTTGGATATTTCTAAATAGACAAAGCAAATTTTTTTGTTTAGGAACAGTAGAAGTTTTCTGTCTTTAGCGATCTCTGTTGATAAAATATAATTTCCATACTTCCTTTTCTATCCCTGTGTCTGTGTCAAAAATAGCATTAAAAAGCATTAGTTAAGTGAATAACCCAATAAGCCCTATGTCCCATACTTCTTTTGTGTTGAACCTCACTATAGTTTTTTAAATACCAGCGAAAAAATACAAATCAAATATTTGTTCATTCTGAATATATGGTAAACCTAGTGCATCAGTGTATTGAATTGAATTCCCCACATATTTGTGTTATAATGCCTATTATTGTACATGTATATTTCCTTTACAGCAATTCTTTCTTATCCTTTCCCTGTTTTAGTTTGACGTTTTCCTGGTTTACTTGTGTATGTATGTGAAACTTGATACTATGCTAATCCAAGGCTTTGTTTACAGATCCTCTTATAAGGGCTAAGAAGCTATTTAGAACACTGTACTTACTATTCACGATAGCTTGTGATGTCATATCTACATTTTGTAATGTTACGTATCTAATATCTGGGGGAGGTTTGTGCGTATGTGACGCAATTTTATCAGTAAACAGGTCTTTTCAGGCAAACATGTAATCCATGATAAAGATTGGGAACTGAAAAAATAAAAGTGCCCTTTAATATATTATGCAGCATATTATCTTTGGGCACCACCAACCAGTCTATTCCACTTAACACATTTGATAGGCGCAGAAATTATATGTTGCCAATTAAATTTGATCTTCTGAGATAAAGCTTTATAAAAATGTATTGGCAGAGTCTTAAAAGTTTAGCAGATCGTTTATTGTTGAATCTTAATTAATTAGACGTCCCATGCTACGAGTTGAAGACTATTGAAGGTTATACTAATGAAAAGACACTATTTTGAAGAACTCGTACATTATGAAGTGTTCAAAAGAATTACATAAACAATTATACAAATTTTGTATCACAAATGAAGTGTAATAGAAGAGGTCACTAACTCCTTAGATAAACACAACTTATACTGCTATCTAATGATTGTAAAGATCAACAGTATATTTGGTCAACATCCTTATACAACAGTGATTAAATGATGGTGAAACATGTATAATTAAAGGCTTTACATGTCTTGTTATAAATCAAGTGTAAAGTCAGGTCGAAAAACTCTTGTTTCAATACATTTTACTGGATACATTATAAAATTGTTTTGCTACTAAAGTAATGGATGAGTTACCAGTCAATTATCAATAACTTTTGATATTAACTTATGTGCCACTTTTTTAGACCAGAGGACATAATATAGCGGCACTTGACCCACTGGAAATTGCTGATGCTGACCTGGATTCTGCAGTGCCAAAGGAACTAATTCTGTCAAGCTACTCCCTAGGTAGGTGGTACTACAGCATCGTTTAACTACTCAGGGCTCCCTGAGCTCAAACAACCGGTACTATCACTGTAGTCACCAATGTACTAGGTGTGCTCCCATGTAAGGTTGTATATACTGATGATGAATGTTCCACGTTTTATGTGATTTGTAACAGTTGCATTATTTACTGTTACAATGTTTTTGATGTGTTTTTTTGTACTCAACCCAGTTTGTTCACATGTGTTGCTGTTGAATTGACATGTTTGAGTATGTGTTTGTTTCATAAAGAAGCTGAAGTTTGTTTGTAGGTGGCTTTCTTTGCAGAGGCTGGTTCAGAGTGGAGAGTTTAGACTTAGATATGAAGCAAGCATGATTGTTTTAACTAACGTCATGCATTGTGGATGTACCCTCCTTCGGTATTGTTGCAATCTCAAAACAGACATCTGAGTAAAATTTTGATGAGAAAAAAACAGCCATTTTCTTTAAGATCTTTGAAAATAAGAACAACTTTGGAATGAGGGTTGTTAACCAGTTGCATGAGTTGTGATTTCATCAATATTGGAGGTTGCTGTTGTGCAGATCTATTCTCAGTGGAAACGCCTCAAGTCAAGATTTTTGCTCCAAATAGTTTCTTCTTCATGAAATGGTTACTTGATATACCGAAACAGGAAGTCTTGACAGTGAGTTTAGATCTGTATAGTTTATAATAGATTAGAACCACAACTAATTGTATATCTTGTTTTCAGGTGTTGGTGTAGTGCACACTTTTATGGTGTCTTTTATCTTCTTGTTCACTTTTTTCTTTCTGTATTAGAAAAGCTTTTTTTGACAGAACGATGGCTGCAATACGGAATGAGTGCATAAGAGACTAACACGGGCCCTTATGGGGGTTGGCATGACTGAGTGCACAACATCGCGCTACATTTCCTGCTAACTGACTGGTTGATAGTGCTTCGTCTGCTGTTATGCAAATCATCCACATAGGATCTTACACGTAACATAACTCATCCTTTATCAGACAAAACTCATTTAAGTCCATCCGAATATTCAAGAAACAATGTTTTTTTCCCTTTTTTGACATATCTGTTCAGCTCCGTGGCCATCATTCCGCCAAACTAGATCCTTTGGAAATAAATACTCCTACACTGGACCGGCTGAAAAACAAGAGCAACTTTGGTAAGCAATCTACGACAAGGCCCCCATCAGCACCAACAGCGTGTCGTATGTTGTGTGCACTTGTTGTTGTCGTCATTTATTTACTTTTCTACTTGGCTTACTAGCTTCATCACCTTGATCATCATTATAAAATTGCTCACACTGCGCTAAAGCTTAATTCTACCTTTGTTGTTTAATTTTTACTGATTTTTTTCGTACTTTTTTCTTACTCCATCATGCTTTGAGTATGTATTAAATTGTGTGATTGTGTGATATACATTTTCAACTAATTGTCTTTAGTTAATTTTTGGTTATACATTTTGTATTTAAAATTTCATGTTTAACATTTTATTTTCAATTCCTAGATCAATTAACAGAAAAATACATGAAAAATCAATAACAGTTAACTTTTCTTCGAAGTTCGAAGAGTTCAGTTCAATTCTCTGTAACAAAAATGGACCTTAAATAAAGAATAAGAGGCATATTAAAAACATGCACTTAAGTTTGAGCAATACTTGTATAACACTAAATTATCTTGCTGAAATCTGTTTGTTCAAAATCGCCCTTCCTTTTATTCCCTTTGCCCAATGTTGAAAGGTTCAAGGCACTAACACCACCCAATGCTTCTGTCTATCACTGCGTTGTTAATCACATGATTTTGATCACATGACCTTTCAATATTTTTGTACAGGGCATTGGGTAGTACTATTGTATCTGTAGTGAGAAAAGTAAACATATCTGTATCTAACAGTTACATATCTTGTCTATTAAATCAAATTCTCGTGTTAAAAAATTAAAGTTTGTTGTAAATTTCAAGCATGATCCCAAAACTCCTCAATATATGGCATACAAGATGTATCAGGGAAGAGTTTTAATCTCGATATTTGCTAACAAAAATCTCCAAAAGGTATTGCATGTAGTAAACAAGAGTAGAATATCACCTATACGCATGTACAACTTTTTCAAAACAATTGAGCAAAAATAACAATCAGTACTAAGTAGAAAATTCATGACATGTTTGACAACAAGCCTTTGGATTTTGTTCAAGGTAAATTTAATATATTCCAAACCATCAAAAACATGTAGGACAAATGAACATTATGAAAGTTAGGGTTTGAAGCTCACAAACAGTATCAACTTCTATCATTCCACATTATTCTTTCGCTATCTAAGCCCTCTGGTGTCTAAGTTGATGTGTGTAATTTATGTTGCTTGTAGTTTTGTGTGTGAGACTTAGCTACATGGCATTTTTTGCATCAGATGGAAAACTACCTGTATGTGGGTGTGTGTGCGTGTGTTTTCTCTCACATGCATAGAACAATAGTCACTTTCACCCTGGCCAGGTTTAAACATAATGATAGAAATTACCAGAATCGCTAGGTATGCTTCACAATATACAGGGTTTTTCATATGTCAAGATCTAACTGGGTGCTTCACCTACATAGTAAATACCAACAAATTGTCAAAATCTATCATGCGATGCAAATGATTTACTTACAATACATGGATAGAGATATAATATGTATTAGATGCATATAAATTGACAAAGATTGAAATTGTGCATCTTTGTGTATCAAATTATTCAAATTATAGCGAGTAGAGTGCTGGCTTCGAGTGCGGGAGGTCCCGGTTTCAATCCCCAGTCAAGGACCGCATCATACCAAAGACATTATAAAATTGGTACCAGTAGTACCCTTGTTTAGCACTCAACATTTAAAATGGAAAATACTGGCTCTTTCTCAAGAATTAAGATAAGACAATAATGTAATGGATAAGATCTGGTATAGAAATCCTTCGAAGT
>ENA-OREC01001416-OREC01001416.1-marine-metagenome-genome-assembly--contig:-NODE-1416-length-12103-cov-13.982205_pt1 | contig 12103 bp, 6 predicted proteins | sample MGYA00248626_ERZ508543 | MGnify/ENA primary metagenome ERZ508543 (study PRJEB26211, sample SAMN05518279) | marine metagenome | isolation source: Puget Sound, Washington, USA | host: Bankia setacea... | reverse complement strand
AGTTTTCTCTAGATCTCGACTGCTGAGCTTGTCTGCCTGTTCAGTTTTCTCTAGATCTCGACTGCTGAGCTTGTCTGCCTGTTCAGTTTTCTCTAGATCTCGACTGCTGAGCTTGTCTGTCTGTTCAGTTTTCTCTAGATCTCGACTGCTGAGCTTGTCTGTCTGTTTAGTTTTCTCTAGATCTCAACTGATGAGCTTGTCAGCCTGTTCAGTTTTCTCTCGATCTCGATTGCTGAGCTTGTCTGCCTGTTAAGTTTTCTCTAGATCTCAACTGATGAGCTTGTCTGCCTGTTCAGTTTTCTCTAGATCTCAACTGATGAGCTTGTCAGCCTGTTCAGTTTTCTCTAGATCTCGACTGCTGAGCTTGTCTGTCTGTTCAGTTTTAGATCTCAACTGCTGGTGTAATATTAGTAACCAAGACTCAATTGGCAGATTCATTTCCAGTAGCACTTTTGTCACAAACTCCTCTTTTACGTCTTCTTTTCTTTCCATACTGAATTTGCTCAGTAATCCACCATCCATATTTCTTTTGTGGTAATGCACTATTTTGTGTCTGTTACATTAAAGAAAGTAATTTGGTTTGAAAATTAAGGCTTATTGAATAACTTTTGACATTGACTGCTTGAGTCTGCAATAGAATATGAAGACTGTTAGAACTTGCAAATGTTTGGAGTGTTATTGAAAATGAAAGGTTCTGTCTTTGAATGCGATGTCGGGAAGTCTTTTGTGAGGCATATGATGTGAAGTTTACAGTGCAGCTAACTTTAATATGAGGGTTTAGAGAACTTTCAGGCTTGAATGCAAATGGTTTCTATTTGCTTCATTTGATCACACCCGTCAACTGATAGAATGTAAATAAGAACTGGCATGCTCTGTCTAGACCTCTGCATTATAGTCTTCATTGTGCATCTTTGACATTGAGTTCAGACATTTAAACCAACAGTCAAATATTGCAAACTGTGGTTATTAGATGCCTGCATACAAATTACTTTAAGGGAGCCCACAAGAGCTGTTGAAGTACTTACTTAAAATTTAACATGATTTTCGTTCTGTAGAGTGAAAATGCATTGGCTTTAGTTGTTAAAGATGCCTGGCAAGTTACTTAAGGAGTCCGTAAGAGCAGATGCAGTACTTAAACTACTTAAACATATGTTTGTCCTGCATGTAGCTGCAAGGAGTTTGAAAACCATAGCTAGTGATAGCCTTTACTGGGAACACTTTTTGTTGAGCACAATGAGTACAGGTCATCATCATTTCCAAACATCCCAGCAGGGCATAATTATTCCATTAGAAGGGTCAGTACTTGATTATCCAAATTAATTATACAATCTCAATAAAAATTCTCTGGTAAAGAAAATGCAAGTCGGAATTGTAGAAATTGTAAACTGTCTTAAATTCCTGTTAAAAGATGTTTTCAAGGACACTTGACTTATATTTGTGGGTTCCAAAAGTACATGTACCTAATAAGATTGCTTGAAACATTTAAAGTGAGTGCCCTTATTAACAATCTGATAGAGGTTTTAGTGTACTACATGGGTCAATACTGTATTCCTTGATCCATCTTAAGGAATAGAAAAGATTGATGAGTGCTAGAACATTAGATGATACAAGGTTTTACTAGCATGTATAGTAATTGGTTGGATTTGAATTACCAGTAGCTGTCATGGAACTATTTCTCCTGGTAATAATGTGTGTTCATTGCTGGGGAGTGTGAGTTTTCTTCCCTGATATTCCTTATGTCTTAAAATTGCCATTCTCATTACAACCACGGATCTATAAACCATGGATTGGCAACTCCCCATATCGGTAAAACGATAACAAATAATATTTTACCCAGCAGCCCTAGTGCATACGCAGTCCGTATCTGGAGATACAGTCATTCTGTTGATCGGCGGTAGTCGGTTACTTCCGTATCGGACATTATTCCCATGGATACGCATTGGTTTGTATATAGTCAGAAAAATTATATTCAACAGCATGAACCACGTGGGGCACGTTTTATATGATTATTTCAACCGAACCAACCCTCAATGGAGACGAAGATGCAAAATTATAATTACCCAGAAAAACACGTGCTTTACTAGTGGTAGTAAAAACATAACAAAGTTTTTTACTCCAGGTAATGTGTGAATTAAAAATAGCACAATTAAAGCATGCTAACACCTTATCTACGAATCCGAGCATTGGCGGATAGGGCTGAGTTTGTACGATTGCCAAATAAAGAGATCTTGGATGAAATCCCGCGTTTTGTGAGCGTTCAGAGTTAAACTCTAAAGCTTAAGAAGGGAGTTGCCAATCCATGGTTTATAGGTCCGTGTTACAACTGATGGCTTCTCCAAATAAATGTACAGGCAAACACGTTTAAAATCTGGTAAATGCAAATATATATCTCTTTTTAAGTCTGGTAAATGGGAATATATAGGATGTACTAAAAGGAAGAATTAGCTGGAATTGTAACATGAGATTTGATTTGATAGATGAAACAGACTGGGGATTTCTGGCTTCCAGGTTTAAATGTAGAAATATGAAAGTCAATGATGCAATTTGGAGAAGTCACTGTGTTAAAAGTACTGGTCTACACATACCAGAATGACCAGACCAAGATAAACAAACTCAGAATCATTGATAAAAGAATGATGATTTGCTGTATTGCTGCTGATGTTGTTTTTGGTGTTAATTGTTTTCTAATGAACTTAATTTCAATGCAAATTGTTACCTCACCATATCTAACTTGTTCATATAATCTGAAGTCAAAGTCAACCAAAATTGTTTAGTTGGCATTATGTGGTATGTCATAATGCATAAAGTATAAGATGTGATAAATACTTATAGCTGTTTCTACTGTTTTTATATCACGAGGGGTGAATTATGAAGCTGTCCTTTCTGCTTCTTTATTTAATACCACTTAACAAAACCGTTTGTCAATCAGCCCACAAGTTAGTGTTTTGTGAGATTCTATACAGAAACTCCGTTATATCTTAATTAATATCAGTACAGCTAATTGATCCAAATTGGTTATTCACTGAAGTTGTAAAATCTTTCAAAGAAATAAATGTGCTCAAAATAGAACATCTTTCTCTCCCCGATACTTGTAAACATGTCAACTCTGCAATCACGGCACATTTTAGCGCTATAAGCAAAACTAGTACCTAAGATAGCTGTGTTTTTAATGCTGTGTATATACCTGCGTTTAGGAGACTCCTTTGATAAGATGAACAAATAAAGTTGTACAAGGAAATTTATTAATGACAGATAAACACAATTACCAGTTACAGCCAATTTACCAGATGTATCTTATAATGTAAAGGAATTGTAATTGGCAGGAGTTCATGCTTTTAAGAAAAAGTTAACAGGCACTTCCAACAAAAATAAACAAATCTTCAGGTATATAACCCATTTAGTCCCATTGCAGACAGGTCGTGCTAGTTAAATTCTTCTTGATGATGAAGTTGATGGCTTTCTTTAATACATTTTCATAGGCAATGGGAAATAAATAACAAGTTAGAACTTAACCCTATGCAATAATTTGTCCAACATCAAATTATAACAACAGCAATGAAAGATGGTCACTTGTTAGAATTCTCACCTGCAAAATAGTGTTCTTGCTTATCACCACATGTTGTATATAGGCCACCAAACAAGACTCTGTTTATTTCCAAAACTTGTTTTTAGCTTGTTAAGCAGTGCCCATGCCATCTCTGTTTCTCACCTCAACCAGAGAGAAAACAATACTGCCAGAAGCTATATTGATGGTGCAATTTGTATGGGTATGAATAGAGAAAACATTTACGTACAAAATACATGAAATTTACATAAGTCAGCCATCTGTTTTCCTGGAAATGAGTTCTGCTTTCCGATTATAGGTTCATTTTTTCCAGGGACCTAATTCAATGGTATACAGGATGATGAATTATTAAAACATGTACATTTATTGTTTTTCAAAGGATATGACTTTTAGCTATATTGGGTTAATATTGAACTGTCAAAATATGATGCGTCTGCTGCGAGTTGATATATGGTTTTCCATACTTTTGGGTAATACGCTGTGTATCAAATATTTGTTTTCCCTTTCTTGGCAACATTATTTATTGGAAAGCATATTAGGGGGCAAGCTTCAATTCACATTGGCCAAGTAACTCATGTGAATGCTAAAATCAAGCAACAATGAAAGGAAGGGTGATGTTTTTTACAGTAAGGTAGGGATTATCATATCATGAAGATAGCAGCTGTTAGAATTACAGGTAATATAGATAAACTGTGAGCTGGAAAGATGGTATGGAATGCAGGAACTATACTCATCAAAAGAAAATAAGAAGGACGATAATAGTTGAGCTTTTGTTTCCTGTACTGTTGTTATTGTTCATATTCATCACTGTACAGGGTTTAAATGAAACTCTTGTTTATGGAATTTCCCGTTAAATATAAATGTACAAATGTATTTGAAAAGGTGAAAGATGCACACACTGCTTATCTTTCCTTTGAACTGGTTTTGCTTTGGTGACGTTGGTATCCAGGAGTGAAGTCAAAAGGTCAATAATCAAGATACAAACAGCTATTAAAGTTCTGTGATTTGTAATTATGCAATGAGAACGTTTAAACAAATTAAATTGTAGTCAAAGCAAAGTGTTTCTAAGTTCAAAAGTAACTATAATCAACAGTAAACTTCTTCATTCAGAACCACTCACAGAACTTGGTTTAGTTGTATTCCATTCCTTGATGCTTTCAATCTTCAATATGTACTTTTAACTAAACATGCCTTGAGTATTGTGGACAGTGTATTTTACCCATGCCTTCATTTCCTTGCCCTGTTATAAGAGATACTACATAGCTACTCATTATATTCTTCCACTGAGACTCTGGTTTCCCTAAAAATAAACCATTATTACTCCTGAACGCATTACAGGATGACTTGAAGATAGACTGAAGTACATTTTTACCTCATTTGTTGTTCCAATTAAATTCAGAGTGCAGTTTCATTTTCTAGAACCATTGGATTATGTCAGGTCTATTTTCTGTATAACAAAAACTTTTAGTGGTGTCAGAACTCAAATTTTCTGTCCTTTGAATACAATTGCAGGATTTTCTTGTGTAGCCTACTTTTCTGTGACATACTCGCCTGTCATTCCTGGCCAAACCACTAGAGAGGCATTGTAGATAATACAGAGTGTAGTTTTATCACTCAGTTGGCCAGACATTGTGTCAATATTATTGATGCCAACAGTGCTCACAAGGATTCTTTACGTTGGCTCAGTTGCAGTGTGATTTGAGAGCGACAACGATCCAAACGCCACGAAATAAAGAATGAGATAGAATACTTTCGTACTTCCCTGACTTGCAGCACACTGAAACTGTGTTTATTTCAGACTGTTGTCATAGCGAGTTGTGTCATTTGGCAACATTAGTTATAGAATGAATCTCCTGAATAAATACACTGTAGTATGAAAGTCGGGCATCACACAAAGTTGTAACTATCATACAGACCCTTTTGATTTCGTTCTTCTTTCTCTATCCTGTCCTTTGCACAATAGAGTCTCTTTAGAACTGCTTATGTGGTTTATAATTCAGTATTCAACTCTAGTAAACACCATAAAAAGTAAGGTTTAGTGACAACTGAATAAATAAAGGGTCATAGTAAACAAAGAGAAACTTAGGTGGCAGTATATTGGCATTTCATATTCTTTGAATTGTCTACGTTGTTTTCGATACAGTCGACACTCGTTATCTGGACCTTACAAAAATGTTGAGATATCCGAATGTCTTCATAAACGTCGACAACGGTATGCTGACGAATTCAGTCTGTGTTTAACGTTATATAAATGTGCATGTTTAACGTATAAGTCTGGAATGTGTATGTAGTTGTCCAATCATTATTGTGTTAAAAAGTTTATTTATTTTACAACGATTACGAAACAAGTTATACATGTACAACTTATATTAATCATATATATAATTATACGTGTTGTGTAAGAAGCATTTGTAATAGAGGGTCAGTCTGATAAGTTTGTGTCATTAATGAATACATTACACAGAAAGTAGTTCAATGTTTGCCAGTTTCTTTCTTTTAATCAATATAGAGTGTATAGTTGTGAGGGATTCCACTGTACAAGTTAAAATGGGTACAACTTTGTATGTGATTTGTAAGAAGACCAATAAGATCTCATGATTTAAAACCTTTTTATTTTTTCTAGTTTTGGATAAACCTACTCTGTTATGGTTTCATGAAAACAACAACAATAACAAAAATGATCAATGTCTGGCTCTAGATGCATACAATAATGTTTTCATCATATCTTCACTATTAGTTGCACAATCATAGTACAACTAGTAATTTCTTTACAATTCATTCAATGTCCAAAACTTCACAAGTTCTTTCTTCCCCAGACAAAGGTTGCACAAATTGTAAAGGAAACCATGGAAATGGGGTGAATTTAACTCACAACATCCTGTACTGGGTTGATCTTTTGTACTTGTTTGTAAAGGTTTGGTTATGGTAACACTGGCAGATTAACAACATAAAAAGTACAAGAGAATTGTGAAAAGTTTTATACCATTGACTTTGTGCTTTTGGGTGTATAGAACATTTTGGTCTGTGGCCCTGGGCATTTCTTTTACCAATGCTTTATGATTGTATGTTACACAATGGTGTTGTTGTAAAGAAGGCAAAATCATTATCACGTTTTCCATGTGCCTCAGCATTTTTTCTTGAAACAAATTACTATTGGAAGTAAGGTACATACATAAGCGTTAAAAATGCGACAAACACGACAAACACGTGTTGCTCAATCAACTTTTAATTACACATGCTCCCTGATTACGTAAGCCGTGCATATCGAGTGACCTATTGGCATCACAGGGCAGATTAACTGGTGTCAAATTTGGCAAGGAAATACACAGGGTTCGCGATTTTCACAGTTTGCATTGTGTATACAATGGTTGTCAAGACAGACAATTAAATAAGGTGGAAAACATCATTTGGGACCTAAAAATCATGTCGAGTTAAGCGACTTACAAATGTAGACTTATCCGCAAAATTGTATATGCAATGTATAGGGACAGAATTTGAGACTTTACAAATATGTCGACATATCTGGAGTGTCGAGAGAACGAGTGTCGACTGTATTAAAATGTATATATAAAAAAAATCAATTCTATTCAGACTTGATAGCTAAGTCTTGGGAAAATGTTTCCGATGCAAAGGCGAAAAACAAATTAAAAAGTTGTTGTTTGGGCATTTGTTGTTAAAATTGCTTCGACATTCTGCTCTTAATATTTGCTTGTCGAGAACAGTTGCAAATTCTATAGGAGTTGATTGTTGTTTTCTGTCAATATTGAATGATGTTGACAATTATCGCCAACTAAAATATTCTTATGCAAGTGCTTTTGATTGTCAATTGCAATCTCCCGAGGTTTATTGCAATGCACTTCAAATATCCTGTAAACAAGTTGAAAGCAACGATTTATCAATGCAACTTCACAAACCACCAAGAGATGCTTTCTAGGTTCTTTTCACTATACATAGCAAAAGTTTCATAGCAGAATGCCATGTGTAACTGTATGTTCCATTATTCAGAATCAGCATGAATTATATTGAACCAATTTTTTATAAAATCTATATTACCCATTAATATTATTGTGTACATGAACAAAGCCATAGAGTGGTTTGTAATTAGGTGCTTTTGTCGATTTTGAAACCATTCTATCATTTCCTGGAGAACCTGGACCTTCAATATTTTACTCTATTGATACTAAAGTGAGAACAAAAAAAATGAAACAAATAAAAACTCGCTTTTCAAATTAACTCTTGGAAAGTATATTATTAGAAATTTAGAGCATTTTCAATCAAGCTGTGCTACTTAACTACAAAGAGAATGTTTGGTGTTAAAAATGTATTCAATTTTTTTTTAAAAATCAGTACATTGTTCTTCATGAGACTTAAAGGATCACAAAAATCTCTAGTTTATATTGATTTCCTCTGGAACGTGAGTGAGTAGAGTACTTTAGATGATGCATGTATTTGTACAAAAACGCATGCTGTGTACCCTTATTCCAGATGCATAAGATTCATCTTTCCAATGAAGTTTGATATATTTACATCCATTTCTAGTAGGCTACACACTGTTTACAACAATACAAACTATATTAGGACACTGTTGCATACCTTTAGCTTGAGCGGATATGAAGTTGAAACAGATCACAGAGTCATGGTTTTGAAGCCAGTATCCTAGCAGGTGATAACCCCATACTCATGGTTTGCACCTCTTTTCAGGAACAGAAGGCGAAAGCAAAGTCAGCAACGCCCCCTAGTGACGAGCGTGAAGATGAGGTGTCCATAACTCCGCCACATCCTCATACCAAACGTAGCAGACGAGGCGCTGTCAGTGCTGAAGTGTACAAAGAAGAAGATGCTGCTCAATATGTCAAAAAGGTTGGTTGGTTTGTAAGAAATATTTACTCATTTCTAGATCATAGTAGGTCAAATGTTTTAACACACAAGAAACCTTCAACACCTCAAATAAATTCCAAATATTGTATGAATCTGCTATCTCATTCCTTCATACAGGTAACAGAAACTTTAAGTATTATGACTGACCAAGCCTGCATTATCATGTTTGACCAAAAACAAGCTAGCATCCATGTAGCCCTTTGAATCACTGAACCAATGTACCAACACTTGTAGAAACACCAAACTTCTTTGTTGATCATAGTGGAATCTTGATTTAGGACATACGAAGTACTTTCTTGAAGATATTCAGTATTATTATAATTGAGAGGTATTTAAGGTAGAATGAAGCAGAAACCAGAAAGTTTGAAAGAACATGTAAAAGCAGGGGTCAAGAAATTCACAAAGCACCTGAGTCCTGACATTTATTAATTTGCATGTGTCTTGATAAAGCCCAGAAAGAAAGAACTTTGATGCCAACCAAGCTATAGAAATTATATCTTGATCAATACATTTGCAGCACATAAACTAATAACAGATGCCTTCTTTAGTGCTGTTCATGGACTTGATCAAAAGTTTTTCCTGGAATGCAAAACATATGTGCAAGTGTTTTCATTTCCATTTGTCTGGATGGAAATTTAACAGATATGTTCCACCACATGTTATTAGCCTATTGAATTCACATAAGCTTAGAAAGCCAACTAAAAGGATCCAGAATAACTACAACTGGCATACTTGTCTTATTGTGTAGTTGAATTTACAACCTCTGACTTGTCCTGATGCCAATGTATTATTTATATGTTGAACTACTCTTTACTTGAACCACTTGGTCCTTCTGTAAAACGTCAGGGAGAAAAAACCCATAGAGGTCCAAATGCCAATGACTGTTGATTGCCAATGACTGTTGATTGCCAATGACTGTTGATTGCCAATGACGGTTAATTGTTAATGACTGTTGATTGCCAATGACTGTTGATTGCCAATAACTGTTGATTGCCAATGACTGATGATTGCTAATGACTGTTGATTGCCAATGACGGTTGATTGCCAATGACTGTTGATTACCAATGACTGTTGATTGCCAATGACTGTTGATTTATCTGTGTCTCTAAGTCTGTTACCATCCAGCTGTTGTCCATTATTTGTAGACTGTGGACTATCAATGACTATTCTAAAGTGATGCCTGATGCTCTCTGTCTCACAGTGCACCAACTGAGCAGTTAATTAATTATGTAAAGGACTGTTTGAATGCTATGGTGACTTCCAGGAGTTGATCAATACAAAATACATGTTTCCCTAGTAATGTTGACATGTAGTTAGGAATATAACTGTATAAGTTATACTTTAAAGAAATAGCAAACTTAAGATACTTTATAAGCAGCCTAGTGAAGTTCTTGGCTGAGAGGACTTGCATTCAAATGAGTTAGTGGCAAAGCATGAGTTCAAACATTGGCTCAGGCCTTTATTGTTCTTGAGGAAAGAAGGGAACCTAGAGTCATTGCTTAGACCTGCAACACTACATCAGCAGCTGGGTTGCAATGAAACTTAAATAAAACACCACATGTAACTTGTGATAATTCAACACATGGTAAGCAGGAATGAGGCCATTCAGTAAATGAACCTTAGTCAATGTCAAGATATGTTGTGGCCTGTATTTGTGAGTTTTCTTCCCTCCCCCTTCTCTATGTGTAATTTGTCTGGTTTGCTTAGGCATATCAATTATTCATTCCACAGTGGGCAAACTGTCAGCACTCTAGAGCTGGCTCATTTGTTATTGCAGTTCAAAACCAAGAGCAATTATGTTGTTAGTGCAACTTTAGTCTTTAATAGATACACTGCTTTTTGTTCATTCTTCCACTAAGATTGTATTTAATTGTAAACACAAAGAGACAATAATTCATCATAACACTGTTATATTAGATGGTGAACCAAGGAGATGGTCAATCGTTTGGACACTCTGTCTCTCACAATCACAACACAGTACATTAGCACACCTACTTATCCAATTCAGAGAGAAAAGGCATGAATGCAATTGATGTGTTTCCCAAAAACATGCTTTAATTAAAATTTACAATTTGATAATAACAAATGAAATTTACACACCTTCAGTTATACTTCTACATCATATTCTAGCCATAAGAACAGTTTAAGTGTTTAGGCTGCATTAATTAATGGTAAGCCAAGCTGATGCCTCTTGGCTCCTTTAAACCTTGGCATTCAATGTTGTTGGCATCACTATTTACACTTTGACATTCCACTCCAGACTTCTTGACACATGGCTTACCCCAGACCCCCAGTATTAGTACATTTAGAGCACTAAAACGTCACTGAACATTTCCGCAGCTTTTGACACTTGTCCTGGGGAGCCGTGACACAAAGTAACTAAGTATGAGTTCATCCAAGATATGGTTAGACTGCATGTATTCCAAATATATTCAGTATTAACTAAGTCTAGTCCCTGTCTCTGATGCCCATTATGTTTACCGTTTAAATAGGCGTGTAAAATGAAGGTAAAATAGCAAGTATAGTACGAATGCTGAGTGTTCAATGTATTTCTATACTTTCTATTTGGCCTATTGTAAAAAATTGGTATAACCTTTTATGGTATAAGAATATACTTAGGGGATCAGCCTGAGTGGCATCGTGTTTTTGGACTTAAAGCTGCAGAGTTCACAGATGTCACAATTAATGTGCACCACTCCTTCCCATGTTGGTACAATTCTGGGAGATGAAATCTGGGTGAAAGGGAGAGGGTTCTAGGTAGTATGAGATAAAAGCACCACATATAACACTTTAGCATTCAGCCTTCAAAGTTAAGCCAGCTTTCAATATTAACCATACAGTTTCATAAAGCAGGGGAGAATGGTTCTAACCAACACCTCTGTAATGTAATGATATGCACACTGAAATGGAGTATGATCGATGTATAGCAGAAAGAGTGTTTCACTTTAAAGTTGCAAAATCTCCGACTGATTGTTGGTGCTAGCTTTTAGTAGTGCCAGATAAGGTTAACTATAGCATTTTTTCTTATTATGAAATGTAATCTACAATGGGTGATGAGCTGGAATTTAATCTGGAACAATCTCACCTAAAAAATTGAAATGTACCTTTCCAGAGATGGGTAAAATTCTTTGCAAACACAGATAAAAAAAACTATTTCATAGACATCACATTTCTGGTGAGTATCAAAATCTTCCTGAGTGTTGATGATAATGGAAACTAGAAAGTCTACACAAGACAAGCCACTAAAAGTCACCTCCACAGATCAGCTCAGTGTGTTCCCTGATTCACTTGTATTTAATTGGTTGATAAGCTACAAATATCCAGTAAATCCATGGTACATATTGAAGGAAGGGCGAAAGTGAAAGAGTTTTACTTCTTTATTAAATAACAGCTTCCACCTGTCAATGTGTTTCCCAAACCAGACATCAAGGATTATTAATTATGCTGAATGAACCCAAAGCTGATGTGTATTTAATATGGAAGCATGCATAGGTGATTGATTATGTTCTTGAAAATATTTAATAGTGTTCCAGTCTGCATACAAGGGACTCAATCTAAAAAAACACAGATCTTTCTTAACAGGGTGGATGAATCAAAACGTTTGAAAATACAATGAAATAAAGAGAACAACCAAATAGTTTCTCCCTGACCTGCATAATG
>ENA-OREC01001415-OREC01001415.1-marine-metagenome-genome-assembly--contig:-NODE-1415-length-12109-cov-12.112783_pt1 | contig 12109 bp, 7 predicted proteins | sample MGYA00248626_ERZ508543 | MGnify/ENA primary metagenome ERZ508543 (study PRJEB26211, sample SAMN05518279) | marine metagenome | isolation source: Puget Sound, Washington, USA | host: Bankia setacea... | reverse complement strand
AGACATGATGCTATATTGGTAGCACTTCTGACAGACATGATGCTATATTGGTAGCACTTCTGACAGACATGATGCTAAATTGGTAGCACTTCTGACAGACATGATTGTATGACAATTAAAATCTACTCTGCAGTAAACAATCACATTTGTTTGCCTGTGAATACATTGAAGACTCATCTACGTTTTAGTTTTTCAGTGTTCTTTGCTTCAAAAAATAATAATATCAAATTACTATAGAGAGTAAGAGACTGATTTCTAACCAGTTTAGGACCACCATATTGCAGTCATTTAGTATGTTTAACTGTTGAATACTTTGTAGCTTATTCACAAGGATTCAAAAAAACATTCATTTTTTTCCTGGTTCTGAAAAAAATATTTTGTTTGTTGCCTAGTAATCATTTTTAGCATTTGTTGTGTGAATATTTTGCCAATTCAGTAATTCTAAGTGTTCAATGTTTATATGAGTGTTATTGCTTGGAGTACCCACCTCATTACTGTGCCTGGACAGCTGACTGATGTACGACATATGGTCTTCTCTGATTGGTTCCAGATTGGCGAGAATGTTGGACTGTGGACTCACATGAGTGGACTCACAGTTGGGCCATTTGGAGGCGTCATAGTTCTTACTCTTTTTCACGTACTGGAAAGGTTGTACCTGCATATCACCGTACAATGGCACAATCTCAAGTTGCTGAAACAAAACAGTAGAAAATAATTTACCAATTCTGTGCTCTTTTTCATAGGAAGTGGCCTTTGTTGTCTTTCAAATTATTATCACAAAAACTAGAAAAGGGGAAACATAACTACATGTATGTAATGAAAGCGAAATTACAGGAAAACTGCAAATGCAGAAATAAGGCAAGGGGATATTACCTTAAGTGTCTAGTTTACAGGGAGAAAAATCAGTACAATAACATGACATATATAAAAAGTAGTTTTTTCAAGAGACAAAAATGCATTTTGCACCTGAAAAACAACAACATATTATTCTTCACATTAAGTCTCATTCTTAACCCAAAACATGATAATGATAGCTTCATTTAATTGAAAACAAGGACAACACATACAGTACACACAGCGCGGATTTTGCAAAGTCCCCCTGACCCCTGGATTTTTCATGAGCGTAGACAGCCACTCTCTGTTGCGGCGTTGAGCAGACAGTCCGCTCAACGCCGCGACCAGCTAAATTGTCCGTGCGAAGGTGGGAAATAATGCCTATTTTAAACTGACAAACAAAAGACCAACAGACACTTCGTTTACTGACGAACAATAGACACAACGTCCCAATGATTTATTTTCATAGCATCGTCTATGGACCATTTAGGGTTGTATGGGCAAACAAATAAACAAACAATTCAATCATGTTTTGTACGCAAATATTAATCATTAATCAAAATTAGTATTAAAAACTATTTATACAACTGTTATCTTATAAACTTCCCCTAGTAATAATATCGCCATTACATAATAAACAAGATAGTGGACATATTGATGTCGTTTGTGAGCAATTTCTCTCCATTTAAAGACATTTTAGACTTGGAATATAGGGTTCTATATTTCAGTAGCATGGAGAAGACACAAACTGAAATTGAGACTAACATTATGGGGAATGGTGCGTCTTATATATGCAACCATACACCAAGCTGCCACAGCGGATCACCGTGCCTGCCCCCAGCTGTCTGCCTCATGGATGGCTTAGCGGATGATCATCGTGACCGTTAGCTTGCTGTCCCCCTCAATTGTATGCGCAAGATAAAATTTGTCAGCAGTGGAAAACCTAAAATCTGCGCTGTGTGGTCTGTATATTACGTATTGTCCTTGTTTTCAATTAAATGAAATTATCATGCAAAAATTATGCCCGTAAAGCATTTTAACTAAAGCTGCCTTTATTAAAAAAAATTCACAATAATTAAATTGATCAGGCTTTCTTCCATTATTGTCAAACGAACACAAAGACCCACACCTTTAGAGAAACTCAATGACATTGCTCTTGATCTCTTACCTTGAGAATTTTGTCAATCTTGGATATACTTATTCTCTTCTTTTGGTCCATTTTGTAGATACTGTTGTTTGGATTATCCATCATGAACAAACCAAATGCCATTACCTGCAAACAAACAATTAAACATCAATTATAAGATGATTCAGCAAATTAAAGAGCAGTTCCATTTTATGTACTTGAGCCATCATTGATTGTGATAAATACACACCCTATCCCTGCTTTGTCACAGGAAATAAAGCAAACCATAAAAAGTCATTAAGATGACTTGAAAAATATCGAAGAAGTGTGAAACATGAACGGTCTCTTCATGGAGAATTTCTTAAAGGGGGCATAACTTATAAAAAAAACAAATTATATGTAATTAACATCTATAGCTCTTCATAATGTGTGGCTAGTTTCATTGTGATCACTTGAAACATGTGGAAGGCATTTAAAAAACATGCACAATATATGTTTTACCTTGACAAGCATGTATTTCTCACTTGGTTCCAGGTACATCTTGTTTTCGTACATATGCACACAGATGGTAATGATATCTGCTAACAGTTCTTCATACCCATCTATAGCCATCAGTGTTTTCTGTAGGTCATCTCTGATCTTGTTCTGGGTGGCCAGGAACATAGACAGGTTCTGGGACTCCTCTAGCGTAGCTGGGTCTGCCATTACCTTTAGAAACTGGGCAGCTCTGTAATGGGCAGGGAAAAATACCAGAGTTTACAGAATGTGATGATCAGTGTTATCTCCATCAGCTTGTACTGTAAAATCATTGTATTTCATGGTACACTGCAACTCCATTATAACATCAGCGTGACCGGTCCATATAAAGGTGTGCAAAGAACAAAAAGTAAATACTGTGAGTTGTTTGAATTAATACATCATCTGGATTCACACTCAGATAAAGGCAGCTGTTTAAATATAAATGAACTCTATGTATGCATTTAAACAGTAAGAAATATTTGTCTAGGTGTAACAGTTTCAAAGTTTGGTTTGGACTGTGGATGATGATGGGAACTTCAAAGGGAGGCTAGGCATTTAACGTGTGCATTAAACTCTTTGAATGCCATCCTCTATACTGTAAATTCAGTATGATTTATTACAACTTTTTCCGCTAATATCTGTAAGGTTTTGCAAATTAAAGAAATAAGCAAATAACTTATAACACACAGTAGCATAGACTGACTTACAATGACTAGCGGGTAAACAGAACTTGCAAACAAGCTATGAGAAGACAATTTCTCAGACGCAAACATTTCCAAATTTACAGTATATAGTGAAGTGGTTCAGATATAAAATCATCACTCGATGTTATCAAGTAATCAAGCATTTATGATCTTTCACAAATACATAATACATGTTTAAAGTACTCCTTGATTAACTTTGTCTTGAATATACATTGTATCATGATTACTTACAGTCCTGCAAGGTAAACACATTACTACAATTGATGATATGCTGCTTTCTATTTCATATTCTGTTTATCTATTGTGTATATGACTGGTTGTAGTGGTTGAGGTTTGAAAAGTGTAAGGGAGACATTAAAATACCTGCAAATTGAATCTTATAACATATCGCTTTTACTGTCAAATGTTCATCTTGCTGCCAAGAAAAATAATATCTATTTTCTATAAGGTAATGTATTACTGAACTCCACTTGCATTTACTACATAGAAAGGTTTTGATACCAGTTATCACGAGTTAGAGTGGATTGAATGTATTTCATATTTGATCAACCAACAAATCACTAAAATAATTCCCTTCCAAAGTTGGCGCCTTACATCTAGTTTAGTTAATCAAGCTTATTATGTGCAAACCTTTTTGAAACACCTTGAATATTTGTTTCAAGATTTTGTTTAATGAAGCATGTTATTTATTGTTTTAACCGTGCGTTTTTAGTTGTTAAGCTTTGAAATTATTTTTGTTTAGAAGCTCTGTTACAATGCTGATGCTGACAACGATGATTGTGACAACATATTTAAGCCTTAACTGACTCCTAGATAGGGCTGTGTATCGGTCAACATGACCGATACGATAGTTGTATCAATACAAAATGATCGATATTCGATATATTATAATTATGATATCTAAGGTTTCTATTGAAAATTAATGAAAATGAATAAAAAACTGTAAAAGCATATGTTTTGTATTTATTTTCCTTCACTCATAGTGCAAGTTTAACTGATCTTTTAGTCTACAGAAGAAAATCAGACAAGGTTGCATTCTTTTTCAAAAAAATCATAGTATCCAATGACTGGTCAATAATACAGCATCTTTCAGCAGATAAAATGTCCCCGCTGTACCACGCTCGATTAATAGTAGGAATGTTAATTGATTACTTTACATGCATTGCTTTGAAATCGTTGTTTTAGAAACGATTGCGTTGATAAAAAAAAAGAACAATTAAATGTCTAGGAATACGAAATTTTATTAGATGTAACCCTAACCCTAGCCAGATTTTGTCATTAGCACATTGTTCGACTGAAGCTGGAAATTAATCAGGTACTCGTATTACCTATCACGATGACACCTGGGGATGTCCCATTAGGTAAGAAAACTAAAGTAATCTGAAAACTAGCCATTGTTTGGATACATTTATTAAGTTTCAGAGGTAAATACTTGTTCAAGCATTAAATTTTCTTGACATAATAATGATCGATATTTTGACCGATACAAAAACAATACTAGAATCGGACCGAACGTCAAATACCAGAATTTGTTATATATCTAATACCGGTACACAGCCCTACTCCTAGATCATTATTTAGCCAATCGCCATTGTCGCAGATGCTCTTAACAAGATAGAAAATACGTGTTCTCGTTTTCGTCAGGGATTTATTATCATTTGATTAATTAAATACAAAATGTAACTCACAGACAAAGGTTAGTGTAAACATTGAGAAACTTTGAACTTTAAAGTCTTCTATCATAGTAACTGTTATACTCTTATGGTTAAGTTGTAGCTGACTCCAAGATGGGAGCAAATTCAGCATATCTTTGGTTAAATTAAGGAAATACTTTTTTTCTTCACTGTTTGTTTTCTCTGATTTATTTGTTTGGTGCAGCGGGATTTCTCGAGTTACAAAGTGCTGTCACAAATGAGGGTTATCTTGTGAAGAGGGTACATTGCTGGTTAATGTTACACATAGGTAAAGCACAGAAAACAAAGGGGGCGGCTCCAGTTTATACATGATACTACCTCCTATAACTTGAGAAATCATTCTTTAACGAGGAGCGATTGTTCATCATTTCATTCAGCTCGACGAGCATATTGATACACTTGGCTAACGTGATCTTGTATGTACTTGAGCGAAAGTCGGACTTCCTACGCTTGTGGCACAACATTTTAAATTGATCTGCAATCACGCCCATAGCCCTTTCCTGTATAGGGAGAAACACAGCAAACCAACATGTTAATACACAAACTACGTTATAAAGAGTACAGTGAAACCCCTTTAAACTGGACTACTCTCTAAACGGAACATACTGTCTGGTTTAGAGGGAGTCTGATCCTGAGACAGTCTGGTTCTGAGGGAGTCTGGTCCTGAGGGGGTTCACTGTACAACAAACCAACACTATGTAGATACTGTCACCTCCTATAACATGGCTGCTATAATCATGTGTTTGCTTCTGCATTTTAAGATGGCTTTTCGGTAGTATTTATTCTGTGAAATTACTGGGGGGGGTTTTCTTTCTTAAAAATATAATTTTACGTTTCAGATTTTTGGGCTAAAAAGCTAAACAGCAGAGAGCAATGTCTAAAACAAATCATTGAAATGGACAAATGTTTTCAGCCTTGTTGACAAATTGTTGTATGTATGAAAAAAATAATTGCTGGCTAATAATATTACCATACAATATAATTAAACAGCCATTTATCTGAGGTAACATGTATCTACAGTAAGTCACAAGAGTTATGTACATGCTCTACACAATGATGTATCCAGCTGAGAAAGGGAAACACAGCTTTTATACAAGTGTCATGAACAAGAGTGACCAACAATTTAAGCCTGTCTTGAAAACTGAAATTTCATAACATTAGTTTCTTAAATTGAAATACCCTAGATTTAAAATGTCCTGAAAAGAGTTAGGGTTTGGAGACAACTACATGTTCATGAGTTTTCTTCGAAGATCAACTTGTAGTAAACTGCATTCATTGTAACACGTAGAAGCGTTTAAAACTCAACTTAATCGGAACAGTCTCAGAAGGCCATGAAAATTGACTACTTGTCTTTATTGCAACAGGGTATGGTAGAAATTAGTAAATATACAGATATCGAAATGTTGAGTGGAAAGTTCAGTGCCCTGATCAGTGGATAAAGATTGAGTAGAGCTGGTACATTGAAGACACAACACCCTGATATACCTCCTGTAGGCTGAGTAATCATTCCGTACGCTGGCCTTCATGTTTTTCAGCTCGTCCAGCACGGCAAACATGTTTATAAATTTTCCCAGTGTGAGCAGGTAGGCCTCGGACACAAAGTCGTTCTTCTTCTCCTTGTGACACAGCCTTCGTACTTCACCACCGAACCTCTCTATTGACTTTTTCTATAGTTCATACATGGGAAGATCAAACAGTCTACATATCATCCTATGAATGTTTGAATTTAAATATTGGAACTTTCTGTTTAAGGTCCAAATAAATATATCTAGATTCTTGATGACAAATAGCTTATAATGTCATGCCAGAGAAATAGATAGGACAGATTTTTAGCACAAATGACTAAAGTCAAACTATGGCAACATTTCAGTTTAATAAACATGTATATCAGTTTAAACCAAACTAGCTACATGTTGGCTGCATTGTCTCTGGGTCTGATTATAAACTTTCAAGCATAATCAAACAGGCATATAGGTCGATCAATGGTGCAAAGTCAGACAAAACTTCGTGGAACTATGTAACAATATACTTACACAAAACATCATCAAATTCAATGGTAACACAATGTTTTGTTTCTTTTACCAGTAGTATAGAAGATAATTACTTTTCCTGCCATCAGAAATGAATGTGCTGAAGTTTATCTCTAATGCTTATCCACACAGCTTCTTTTTAAGCAACTGCTGTGCAAAACTCTTCACAATGACTTTAATCTATAAATTATAAAGGTTATCTTCATCAAATTTGAAATTGTTTGTAACAATGTGTTGCCATGATATCCCATTACCTGAAAGTACATGAAGTCTCTGAGTTTGGAGACCGGTGGGTCAAGTACTTCTACAATCTTCTGGTAAATTTCAACTCTGTTCTCCTGCTCATTGCTCTTCACCTGAAACAAGGATAACAATAGACTCAAACTGTGCATACCAAAACGTTAACTTATAGAACTCACTTCTGCTTACACTCCACCACCCCCACTCCACCTAATAAACTAGAGCTACCACTGATTGTGAAGAGACAAAACATTTCACCACCAGACCAACTGCCTGTCCAACAGCCTTCCTGCTGACTCCAGTAATCCCCCCCCCCTTTATTTAAAAATGTCTCTTTAAAAAGAACGTTGCATATGCTTGAAGTGAAAATATACGAGGGACAAAACATTTAAAACCAATACTGATGATTCTGTGGAACAACAAAATGCATCAGTTCTAATATATCAAGGCTAAATAGGTTTTGTATTCCTACCTGTGGTAAAGCTCTGGAACAACACCTCCATGTGTAAATCATCACAGCATACTCTTTACCTTCCTCTAATAACTTGTTCTGTAATGCATAAATACCAAAGTATCAGCTTTTTAATCAATATTTATATTAAAAAAAAGTATCTTTCAAAAGTTATGTCATACAAAGGGCAGCGTCTGGAAAATAAACTATTCTGGCAGCTATTATAACTAAAACTGTGAGTCAATTCACAAGCAATACCCCATGTCCCACACAAATAATTATCTCTCTTAAATTATCTCCTTTAATATTTTTTGGACCAGGATTAATTTCCTTCACGCACATCTTCAGTTTGTACACTACAACTTTGTCAAGTTTCATCAATATTGGTTCATCCTTTAAGAGTGGCGCTCAAATACGAGAAATATGGACAAGTGGACATTCCGACAGGGTGATTCCTATATATACCCGGCAAAAAAACTAGGCAGTTACAAGCAAAATAAAACCTCACCAGATCTGCATGAACTGTTGCCTCTTCTATATATCTAGCCACTCCAGTGACATAAGCTGATCTGTCTTCAAAGTTGGTGTCAAAGTTGGTTTGGTAATGGATAGACAGGGACAGGGCTTCGATGCATGGCTGCTGATCTGGCAAGGGGAGATCATCCAACACATCAACATTCTGCAGAGCATCAGTCAGCGTGATCTTTTCACCAGACGCCATTCTGGCCACACCTGAAATAAAATAAAATGTAAAATACCAATACTTATCATAATATCATCAGTTAATCAATCAATAAGCTTAATTGTATCATGGTAATCGTGTAAAGTTAACACTTATCTACCCCTGGGACCATCCAAACATCTTTACAAGTGCAGATTAAATACACAAGGACACAACTATATAGGACATTACAAACACTTTCATGAGACACTTAAACACACTCAGACTCATACAGTACACTTACATATACCACCAAAAGTACTTATATATGTACTCATAGTCATACTCACATACTCACTATCATCAATGAGAACAGAACCAAAAGGTGTGTCAAAAACTATATGTGGGCTTCAAATAGTTTGGACATTTTCACAAATCATTGCTGCTGAAGTAAGATAAGTGTTTCTATAGCACTGATTACAAGTTTAAGCATGTGGTTCCATATGACTGAAACAACCCACTTTTTATCTCAAGAAAGTACTTATGTGAGACAGGAAGTGCAGAATTCAAACATCGTTTACTTGACCAGGAAGTGTGGGCTAATAGTAGTTGGACTCTTAGAACACGTAACAGTTAAAAGGACTTCACTGAGTGGCTTACAGTCAATGTCAAACAACAGCACTACAAAACAGGAGTAAGTAAGATATACATGAACATTTAAAGTAGATTCATTTCCAATAGCCACACAAAATAGAATGATATAAAGAAAGAAAACCTCAAAAATACTAAAGATCAACTAAATGGCAGAACTTTAACACAAATTCAGTTTGTTACAATTTGCTGGTTTTGGGAAGGAAGTGCACTTTTTAAAACAATAAGATTAAACAAGATTTGCGAGACAAATAAGAGAATGTTGGAGGAAAGGTTACGACTTAAGAAGCGTAATGGAAATAATAGTAACATGTATACATTACATAACGGTGAATCACTTTACTGCTACACACCATATTTATTTGGTGATTTTTATAAGAATACAGAAATCTCGTCTAACACCAGTAAAGCACTCTTCTCCTTTAAATAACATATATGGTACACAACAGGAACTCACTAAATTTCTTTATTAATTTGCCAATCCTTTGCCTATAAATAACGTCAAATTGCTGTTTCATGGTGCTCGTTAGTGGTTGAAAATGTGTGTTAGAACAGAAAAACTAAAATATTAAATTATTTGTTTTTTGTTTTCTGTTTAATAGGCTTTATCTATATTTCACGAGTAGTTTGTAACAGAAAACATTTATATCTGTATTCACTTGTTTTTTCAAACAATAGTCTTACTGCCTATTAAACCAGTGAATATCACATTCTATGTTTATCAACACACTATATTGGTGAAAGAATAGTTTCATTTGTTTTCCAATTGTGAACTTAAAGCAACTATGCATAACATTAACAAGCGATGTGCAGAGTATATAACTGCACATGAACTTACAAGTTGCCTCTTCAACAAGAAACCAAACAAACCCACACAAATATGAGACAGCTTCTGGCTGATACAGAAGATGCTATACAATATAATGCCCATTTTGTTAATTTATAGATGTCTGAAATTGTTTCGATGTTTAAATATGTAGGATACTTTAAATACAATTGATGCTATTTGTATTTTGTTTTGCACTTGTTCAAAATGCAACTGTTATATCCACGAAAATACGGGTTAACAGCATACAGTCCATACAGCGCGGATTTTGCATTTTCCAACCAGACAAAGTTTATCTTGTGTGGACAATTGCGGGGGACAGCAAGCGTAAAGACACGGTGATCATATGCTAAACGTTCCACAAGAAAGACATCAGGGGATAGTCGGGGTGAACCGCGGTGGCAGATTATCGTATGTTTGCACTATTGCACTTTTCCCCCTAAATGTCAGTCTCAATATCAAGGTGTGTCTGCGACAGAGAGTGGCTGTCCGCCCTGATGAACAATCGCGGACATTGAATAATCTGCGCTGTGTAGACTGTAAATGATACCATTTTGCGAAAAAAGATGTGAGCATTTCTACTCTCCGTACTGAATGTCGGCATCTTCAGGCGCTCTTGTCGTGAAAACTAAACAATTTCAAAGTCAATGACTATAGGTAAACAAACCGGAATTTATCAGTCAGGCTGAAAGTTGGAACTGTCAGTGGTCTACTGACTCATCATAAAACACATTTTGAGGCATGTCAAAGATCTGCAATGCAGGTAATGAAAGCACCATCGACTGCATCTTACCTTCTCCTTTGAATATCCTAGAAAACCTTATTTATTCCAATGCATAAGCAAGAAACATTCAGAATTTCTTTACGCTTCCGTCTTCTTCCGTAAAATGGCTGCCAGAACGTAAATTTGGAATATCTCGGTCATTTTTGCATAGTTTAGTTTCCGGTCATACAGTGATTACCTCCCCTTACATTGATCCTGTCACTTTTCATGAAAAGAAACAAAAGTGGGAAGTCTTCATACGCAAATAATCTAGAACAACTCATATCACTTGGACATCTTGAGACAATATCGCTCGTCGCATAATGGTAACATTCCCTGTATTTCACACACTAGTCTTGAGTTTAAAATCCTCGTTTAGGGGGCGGAATAAGACTGTTCGGCCCACGACAGTTCGACCCCTGGTTATTTATTTTTTACAATTTACACCTCCTGTGCATGACATCTGATGCTAACACATTTCGGGTGATGACTTGTTTATTTTAACCCACTTTTTCAGGATTATTTTTTCACTTGGTGCTCTTTCATAGAATAATAGAATAAAAAAAAAAGTGAACAAAGTCAGTAGTTGAATCAATCATAGACAACATATTTTATCTATCTATCTTCCAAAAATGTCAAACCCCTGCTGGGGACCTAGACATATGTGCGTCAAGCTGCAGGAATATTAGTAAAGCTAAAAAGAAAGGGGGGAGGGGGGTGCGAGGGCGTGTAACCAATCTACAACAACTAAAAATAAAATAAGTGAGAATACAGGTTAGGTTTAAAAGTAAAAGTATGGTGATTTTGTATGGTGAGACATGGTCACAGTTTCGAGGGAGAGGTTGCTCCATTGAAATACAGCGCTTGGAAAGAATGAAAATTTGTAGTAATCAGTCGTAGCAGTTATCAGCCTGTAGGAAAATGGGTGATAATGTCGAGAGGGTCTTAAAAGTGGGATTAGAAAGTCAGAAATGGGGATGGCAAATAGATTTTGGGTGATTTTATACATAAGAGAGTTTATTGTCTATTCTCCGTTGGTCGAGCCTACGCCAATGTAGGGCCTGCATCATTTCTGTGACACTGGTAGTCTGTCCATAGTCATGTTTGAACCATCTGGCAGCTCTACGTTGGACGGTTTCAAGTTTAGAGATATTTGAATCTGTGAATTGACATCCAACTGTGGAGCAGTACTCTAACTGAAGACGAACAAGAACTTTGTAGGCAGAAGATTTAAGAGATTTGGAGTGAATCTTGATGTTTCTCCTAAGAAAGCCAAGTGTGGTGTTTGCCTTTTTAGAAATACGATTTATGGAATTGGGTTTTTGGACCTTGTTATGTGAATGACTTGGCATTTAGCGGGGTTAAATTCAATGTCCCATTTATGACTCCAACGTTCCAGGTTGTCAAGATCTTTCTGGAGAATCTCTGATTGGGAAGATGTTGAGATGGTAAGATAAAGAGCAATGTCATCTGCAAAGAGTCTCACTTTGGATTTGACATTCATAGGAACATCATTTATGTTGATTAGAAAGAGAAGTGGTCCCAGCACAGACCCCTGAGGTACTCCAAATGAGACAGGTATAGGTTCGGATGAAGATCCATTTACAATG
>ENA-OREC01001414-OREC01001414.1-marine-metagenome-genome-assembly--contig:-NODE-1414-length-12109-cov-13.814744_pt1 | contig 12109 bp, 2 predicted proteins | sample MGYA00248626_ERZ508543 | MGnify/ENA primary metagenome ERZ508543 (study PRJEB26211, sample SAMN05518279) | marine metagenome | isolation source: Puget Sound, Washington, USA | host: Bankia setacea... | reverse complement strand
AGACAGTCCATATACTCACAGTCAATATCATGAAGACAGTCCATATACTCACAGTCAATATCATGAAGACAGTCCATGTACTCACAGTCAATATCATGAAGACAGTCCATATACTCACAGTCAATATCATGAAGGCAGTCCATATACTCACAGTCAATATCATGAAGGCAGTCCATATACTCACATAAGCCATGGTTGCTAAAGCCAAAACCGTTAAACTCAGATCAATATCAAGTGCGTCCCGAATTGACGTTATGGCATCACGTTACTATGGTAATTTAAACATTTACTTCTTAGAACGTATTGGAACACATGCAGTCACACTATCTGTACTAGTTACAAAAGGACACAGGTTTTTCGTTAATACATATTATATTGTTCTGTGATCAACAATAAATCTTACATACATTCTACGTAAGTCTACGTATTTTTTTTGAAGATCCCTCGTATTTAGGCGCGTGGGCCTGGATTAAAGATGTCATTGAAAATCATATCTGTTATATTTTTGTCCATTGATATTATAGTTTTCAAGCGCTATCCTAGAATCTATTGTTAAATGCAAGGTAGTTGTGCCATTTGTAGCAACTTCGAAAATTTGGCCTCAACATTAAAATCACAACCATTAAGAAAATTTTTTTTTCTTTCAAACAAAGCATTAACGGAATTGTTTGTTTAGGTGCTTTCTAATGGAATATGCTGTAGGTCTGACTCACATGTGATTTACTAATTAATTGGGGGTACATAAAACAAGGTCAAACATTAAAAACGAAACTATGTAAAAGAGGTTACAATTTAAACAATATACAGTAAAAAAAAACAGCTGCCATCCTATCTGCAAATCTGAGAGATGCTAGGACTTGTGCAAAACACGCTTTTAATACAAAATTGGTTTCTGTCGTCACCTGATTTTTCGAAAAAAAATAGTACAGAAAAATGATGGTAGTTTTTCTAATTATTTTCGGGGTATATATTTTTTGAAGACGTATTACATGATATTAATATAAAACAATAAACAAATTTCTAGGCAGCGCAAAGGCTCAGTGGTTAGCCTGCCAGACTTGTCCTTGACCAAGAAACACCACTCATATATCTCTCAGTACAGATTGGTTCCAGGAACAAATGCAAGCGAAATTAAATAAGCTGAATTACATTCTTTGTATATTTCAAACTAATAAAAATTACACTTTTATAACCCAAATCAAGATTTCATTCATTAAAATGATGCACTAAAACTACTTTACTAAAAGCTTAAGCCATTTGTATCTACTCTGCATTAGAACTAAACTAGAGCTTTCACTGATGGTGATGGGAGTACCACATATACCCACTTTGTCACGACGAAATAAGGGGCATACCTCTGGACACTTTGGCCGGACCTCTTTAAAATTAAGTCGCACTCATCTACGAAACATAGAATCATTTGTAGCAAGTTTCATTTGGATAATTTGAAAACTGTGGGAGAAATTTGAGACAACATTTCATCAACCTACCAACTGTCTGCTGACTCGAGTTTACCCCACCTAATTTCATTAGTTGGGGGTTGAAGTATAATTTTTCCTTACATGTTAAATAACTAAAGCCGTACACATGTATTAACAAAGTAAATAAACAACACATTATTACACTTATCGTATAGCACGTTCCTCTTGACACTATATACATTAATATTCATGACAATGTACACAAGACAAACAAATTCTTAATGCAAAACATTTAAAAAAACATATCTTACTTAAACTGCTGCCAAATCATATTGACTTTTTTGTATGCACATTTAAAAAAAGCATAACATCATAAATATACATGTATAATCAAATAAATAACAGCATTAACTACATAATACATGATCCCAAGTTCAATAGAACATTCTTAGGACCTGACACATTTCTACGGGTGGATGCAAAAAGGTTATAACTGCTATTGAATAAAGAAGCAGCTAGAACCCTTTTCGCTATCACTCGTCAATTAACTAGCATGAGAGACTTACGTGCGACAGTGTACAGGGTTATTAGTGCAGGAAAAGAACTTATTTTAGATACAATAATAGCGAATAACAATAAACTGGTTGAGTTTAGTCATCTCTGATTTAGAGAGTCCAGATTAAAAGCAGTTTTAAATATGGTACCTATGCATGTTCAAAACAATCCTAGAAACAAGTTTTGGAATCTATACATCTTCAATGAATAAATAAGCTGTAAAATGAATACTTTGTACTTCATGAAGTCTATCTAAAATGGTTTGGTTTGGGTAGGTCTAAGGTTGTTAAATAATAGTTCAGTCATATAATGAAGGCCATTTCACCTAACTGTGTTCCTGTGTTACTTAACCAGTACTATGGTTTAAAAGTAATTGGCTACTTCTCTACTTGCCACAGACGTGGATGGGTGTTTTTGATACTGAAAATGTGTTACAGCTTAGGCTTGAACCAACAACGTCTGCATTACTACATGTAGTTGGACACTCTCCCAACTGAGCCATCAAATGAGTTATTTAAAGAAATTATGCTTCCAAACAAGAGAAACAAATTGAGATGTGAAAGCAACAGAGTTCTAGGTCCTGATGACTGAAGAAGCAGATAGAACACTTTCACATTAACCCCCTTGAAATGCACAAGTGAATTCCAAAGATTCCGGCAAAAGTTGTGTTTTCTCTTTTGTAAATTTATATGACTACATGTACAATGACATTGGAAAAGTTAAAGTTTTTACGGATGTTGAACAAAAACCTGGTTTGAATATGGCTAAAACTGTGTGGGTGGAAAAACTGCAGACGGCATTTTTTTAACAAGATGATGGGTATGGCATAACCCAAACCTTTCCCCCTTTAACATTCAAGCTTACTACAGATGGCACACACTACTGCACATAATGGCTATACAAAACTTAAAAGAGGTGCCTTTCACTAGACGTAGAATTGCAAAAGACACCCATGTAAAACAGTAATATAAAAGTGGGTAAAAATGTGTATTTTATATGCTCTACTTTGTAGCTATGTGTGTATGAGATCAAAAGTACATTTTACGACTTAAAATAAAAACAACAATTTAAGATTAACATAGAATGAATTCTTAACATATGTAATGTATGATCTTGTGTAAGAGAATATATGGAGGATAATGCTTCTTGAGAAAAAATAAAATAAACAAGTCTCTAGTTTGTGATTTCTTTGAAAATACATTGCAGTACACGGAGATTTGTTCCAGTGAACTTTGTCTGTACTGAAGTTCTACTGGTTCTGATTATACTTTGTTTGGAATACACAGGTTCACGGGGATGCTGGTTGGTCCAGAAATGATTTCATAGACCACACTGTCACTGCTATTGGTTTCATTTGACAGCAGGGGCACACAAAGATAAATCGTATGACAAACTACTGATGGGTTTGTATTGTGGGTTGGTTTAGATATGACAGAAACAAATGATATCAGTGAGAAAGATCTGTTTCAAATTGCACAAAAAAAACAACCAAACAAATGATTTAACTGCTTATTTGGTACATGTAGTATACTGTAACAGAGAAAAATTTGGGTTGAAAATGATTAGTAACTAACAACTTAATGTACTAACAAATTAAAAACAAATACTGAATTGTCAAAAAAGTGAAAGAAATGAATGAGATTTCTAACAACTCATGTTGCTGGATGATATTTCTCACAAATAACAAAGAAATAGAATCAATAACATACTGCATGTTGTAGGTTGATAAACAAGACTTGACTAAGAGTTCATATGATGGCACAGTGTAGTTCCGCTTAAAAGACCACTCTTAGGACATACAAAAAAGGGTCACACTAAAACTAGAGAATAGGTGGTCTTAATAGCAAATAATTCTTAATATCGAGTGGTCTTAATAGTGGAACTTTACTGCCTTTAACTTAATAGTGGAACTTTACTGTCTTTAACTTAATAGTGGAACTCTATTGTCTTTAACTTAATAGTGGAACTCTACTGTCTTTAACTTAATAGTGGAACTTTACTGTCTTTAACTTAATAGTGGAACTCTACTGTCTTTAACTTAATAGTGGAACTCTACTGTCTTTAACTTAATAGTGGAACTCTACTGTCTTTAACCTAATAGTGGAACTCTACTGTCTTTAACTTAATAGTGGAACTTTACTGTAGTATTGCTGGAGATCTTCCAGAGGAGACTCATGATTCTGATACAATTGAAACTGTTCAGCTTTTCAGGTGCAGGATCAAGATCAGGCTGAAGTTTCAAAATATGCAATTTGAAAGTAGGAAAACCAATGTGTTTTTTTCTTTCAAACTCAACACAGATATCTTCATAGGAAAGATTTATTATATTATAGGTATGCTAATTTCTTAAGGTATGTTTTTAGGAAAATAATTAATTGGTAAAAAAGGGTACCTTTAACATTTTATATTTGTCTGTCGTGTTTGAATAGACTAGAGTTAGTTCAAGTTGTAGTTAGAACTGTGTGTCCCATCCAGCATGAATAATTATCTCCCCTGAATTATCTCCCTTGATATTGTTCAGACCGGGATTATCTTCCTTTATGCATGTCCTCAGGTCTTATACTACAACTGTTAGAAGGTTCCTAAGTATTGGTTCATCTATTTAGGAAGAGGTGCACATACTAGAAATATGGAGAAACAGATGAATGAGTAATTCCTATATATCCCCTCAACATTGTCAACAGTGGAAGAAAAGGTTAAATTATGTGTAGACATGTGCTAGAAAGTTATACCGTAACCAATGGCAACTTGTTAGATACTTCCTAGAGACACAGGTCAGTGGGGTTGGGCCTCTACAGATATCAAGAGTTGCGCCCCTTATCAGGTTACTTCCCTTGTCACTGGGTAGTTCCGGTTGATTCAAATGACATCACTCCTGCATCAGCCTACATATTCGTCAAACCGGAACTACCCAGACAGCACATGCGTGAAATTAGGGAGGTAATTTTATAGGACAACTCTGTATATCGGTAGTCGCTCCCATTGAATTCCAATACTGCATACAAACAATGAGAAGCGAACTTATTGCTTAAAAGTTCTAAATTGCCAGCTTTTGGAATAAAATACAACATTATGATACTGACGGTATATTCAATACTTCCTAGTAAATGACTCAAAGGTTGAAAATAAACGCAGCACAAAACAACTTGTAACAATAAAGTCCATTACCAGTTCTTTAAACTAACGACATAGCACAAATATTCATAACAGCACAACTTGAAATATAAATACACAAACAGTCATATGGTATAACATTTAAAACTTGTTTCACATAATTCTGACAAACACACTGACTCCCTATATATTAAAAATGTGACATTTATGTACAACGGTAAGGACAATATCTGGTTTCAAACCATACTTTACAAGTAAATCTAACAATCTAACATACACATACATATTTTCAATATTATACATGTTAACAAATATAAATTCAACAACAAAACAATGTACAAAATTGGGTTACAACATTTTTGGGGGTAAAATGACTCCATGCGTAAAATATTTCCTTCTCTCTTTCACAACTACATAATTATTTCAGTACATGTACATATTGCTCCTTATTTCTAAAACCCTGTAAGTTGATTTTTGGAGATTTTGAGTATTTGGTATGGTTGGAATCTTCTTTTCAAGCTCTTTACAATGGTACTACATATCTGGTACTTAAATGTATTTAACCCACATTACGCCCAAGTGCAAAACACAATATGTAGTTTCAAAAGAGGGAGGAGTAAACTTCAAAGTCGTGTTTCTCGAAATGGCAAAAAACAAGATACAGGTTTCTGAAAAAAAGGCGACAATATTTCTTTTATAGAATGTACATAAAGATCAACTGAGATATCAAAGATTACATTATGTGATGGGGTTGTGTGTTTTATTCAATCAGAAATTTCACCTTCTTTAAATAGAAAAATGGTAACATGATTAAAGTGGCTTAAAACGTGCTGCCTTAAATAAATGACTGTGACAACATGGGACAATGAATGATTTATGATTAAATTGTAAAAAAATGTTTGTGTATGAATTGGTGATAGGGTGATAACGGTTGTGGTTACAAGTTTGAGTACTTTACTATATTATGGCACAGAGTTCTTAAAATATGGGATCCAAACACTGCTCACTTCTAATATATATGGCAAGTTTTTAGACTGCAAGTCCCTAAAATGAAAATTATTCAAAATGAAAAGAAGCAGACGTCCAAAAAAATGACTTATGACTTGTTTTGAAAAAAGATGACCATTTAGAAGATCAGAATGTCAACTGGAAATCAAGAACAATAGTTTTACAGGTGGTGATTTGAGATCGAAACTATCGTTGACATTATGATTTCACAAATTCAAAGTTCGACTATGAAGCAGACTACATCATTAATCTAGGTAGTTGTTTATAGGAACAGTGAAACCCTTCTAAACCAAACTCCCTCTACACCGAAAATACCCTATAAAAAGGAACCCCATTCTATAGCAAACATGGCCCGTGGACTAAAATCTACTTTTTCCTATATATAAATAACCTCTTTATACTGGAATCCCCTCTAAGTCGCACATTTTGACCGGTCCTGAGAGGGTCTGGTATATATCTGACAGTGGTAGACATTTACAATCAAACTTACAAATTGCGAACTTTTATATAATGCCTCAGGGTTGAGATAAGAATCTGTTTTAAAAATCTATGCGTATAAAACAAATAAAACTGGAGAACTATTCCACAGGTGTTGAGAACAAGACTTAACAAGACTTAACAGTAACAAGAGATGCCTCAAGTTCAAACGCTCAACTGACCATGATTTGCCACTAGTAAAAGTTTAACTGATTAATTAATAGGTTCAGTTGAAGGTAAAGGCCCTAACAATACCTTTATACTTCCCTTGAAACATCTAATCTAATGAGATGAAGTGATTGCCAGTGTAAAGGAGATAACAGTGAGACTGCTGGGGTTCTACAATGGCACTTGCACTCTTGCCTGACCTTCTTAAAGTTTTAGAATTGTGGCTGGAAAGTAGATGAGGCTGTTGATGTTTGGGTGAGACTGCTGGCATTGTTAGAATCGTGGCTGGAAAGTAGATGAAGCTGTTGATGTTCAGTGAGACTGTTGGCGTTGTTAGAATCGTGGCTGGAAAGTAGACGAGGCTGTTGATGTTTGGGTGAGATTGTTGGCGTTGTTGAACTGCATTTGTTGGGATGATTGGCCTTGTACGTTGTGTAGATGCTGTAGAGAAAAAAGATTAAAGTCAAAGGTCAATAAAAGAAGTAAACATAATGAACTTTAACAAACATGTAGGAATCAAACTTAAAATAAGATTTAATTTGCAACAGTATCTTTTGCTTTAAATTGCTCATATCTTAAATGCAACAGAGAACTTAAAGATCTAACATATTCTCCCTACAAAGTATACATATGCTGCTGAAGAAAACTATAGAGACAAAACGTTGATGCGAGCTTTGTATGATAACTGGTATATGAATACAAAATCAAGTATACAATAGCAGTAAATATGTGATGTACAAAGGTGCACGGATAAGCAGACGGACATTTCTCTCTGCAATAAACACTGAAGTAGACAAAAGATTGAGGAATGAAAATGATAATGTGTCTTCATGCTACTGAATAAAGAAGCAGATAGAACTATTTTGCATTCATTCCTCAAAATGGTAACTAGGACGATATACAGTATATAATTACAGACACAGTATCACCAAGACAACATATCTCCACTTGTTTCACAATATACATTCACACTACAACTATCTTTCATACATTGAGGGTTAATTTTCTATATGTATCTATACCAAAGACTACTTAGTCTAAAAAATGACCAGTCCAGTAAAAATATGTTAACTTTTCACAATAGGAAACGAATGAAAAGATTTTGTTTGGACCAATAAAAAATGTGTCTTTTGCGATCACCGGTGCTCCTATCAGGTGATATGCTGTACAAAAATGGCCCTGGCATCTGATGAAGTAACAACTAACAAGATTCTATAAAGTTACATTCTAAATGCAAGTTGCACAATAAATGTTGTAGTAAATAGTAATAAACATTTTGATGAAATTAGTGTTAACAGTTGATAATCTCCCCCGCGTTTTTGAGACTAAGCATGCATGGACCATAATTGTTGTATTGGTGCAAAAGTTGGCATGCAACTGATAGAACTAACAATGTATAATTGATGTCAATTAAAAAAAAGTTTTTTTTGTAAGTGCATGTGACATACTTTGTTAAAAAAAATCCAACCATTTTTACCATATTTCCCCTGTTTGATGCTTTATTCCCCTGTTTGATGCTTTAATGTTTCCAATAAGTATCAGTGTGTTTGACATTTTACACCTATCTCTAGTCCCTATGTACTAAAGTGTTGCAAAAAAAGAACAATTTCCTTTCGCTAAATCTAAGGCTAACAGCAAGTCGAATCCAAAATGGTGCTTATACAAAAAACAAGGAACAGTGCTTTTCATGCGATCGAGAAATATGCAAACACAAATAGATATAGTTTATAAAAATTCAAATCTATGACTGAAATTGACAGGGTAACTGGTGAAGACAAGGAACTGCATTTACAACAGATCTGCATTCCAACCAGACAAAATAAAAGCACAATACACCTAAGGGGACATAAATGCTGCAGTTTCATTCAGCACGATACAAGACAGTGTGTAACTAGGGATGCCACAAGTGGGTTCTATGGTTGTCATGGCTACACTGTTACCTGAAACTCAGACGTTACCAGTGATGATGATGAAGTGGATGTAGGTGGCATGACTCGGACACGTTTTGCTGCTGGTTGTCCATGTGTGGATGATCCATCTGTTTGATTCTGAAATGAACACATTTATGGATTACCTGTACATAGAAGAATTGGCAACACAACCCTAGTTTGATGCACCCTAACCCATCCACAAACAATACCTACTTAAGTGATGGTGTGGTGCAATGGGTAGAGCATCTGACTAGAAATTGATCAGTCGTGTAAAGACTCCAGTTGCTTCCTTGAGCATGAAACTTTCCACTCATTGGTTCAGATTGTGATGAGTATACCCCCTATCACCGCTTTGTCTAAGGAAATATGGATATATAAGAATTTCAAAAAGGGGCATAACTCTGGAATCCTTTGGCAGAGCCTCACAACAAATATCATATGTCATGCACATCTACATGTCATAGGGATCATGTTTAGCCAATAAATGACTTGAACACTATGGGAGGAGTTTGACACACAACATTTCACCAACAGATCAACCACCCGAGCGACTATCTGCTGACACCAGTCCCAACCCACTACTTTGTCTAATTAATTGGGGGTATAATAAATGAACAATCCTCTATTGCTTACCTTGCTTGCAGCCCCAGAATGTCCCTTATCTTCTTCATCGTCAGTGAGAAATTCTCTCTTTGGGTACGGTATGGGATATCCCTCAAATACACTGACAAAATAGACAACGTAAAGCTTCTTATCGTTTGGCTTATCTTACATGAAGACATCATTGTTCTTTTTGTTTTGATTGTGAATGTAAGATATTTTGTCTTTTATTGAAGGCCTCTATTAGAAAAGAGTCTGATGTATGTGTATACGTTGAATGTACTTGTATAAGATGTTATAATCATTGTAATGACTTTCACTGTTTAAAAAAGCTGAAGTTAGACCAACACTTGGGATTAAGGTTTCACTTACTCATTTGAAGGTCTGGGTTCCTCCAGGAAGTAGGGGTCCATCATTGCCTGTTCTGATGTAATTCTCTTTGTTGGGTCCATAGTTAACAACTTCTGTAACTATAATAGAAGAACAAATTCTCAATTGCAGAGACTGTCACATTTTACCACATGACTAACTAACCTTTGTTTTCATGTAATATAACCATTTCGAATATCTTTATATTACACTAGTCCAATATAGTCGAGACCTATCATGCCAGAAACCTGTGAATAGTTTGTCAAGCTGTGGGTTGTGCATGCTAGACAGTCATCTGATGAAACCAAATCTTAAGATTGTTGTCATTTTAATAAAATAATTAAGAAACATTTTCAAGAAAGTTATATAGCCCCTAAAAGGCTCCCTTAATTAACACAAGGTAACATTCATTTTGTATTCAACTATCTAGAACATAATCACATAGGTACTTACCAGATGAAACGCTTTTCCATCAGGTTTTATTTTATGTTTCTCCATATACTTGGTTAAATTACAATTACCATAACTGAAATAGGAAATAAAAATAATTACATATTACAGGCACAAACTGTCAAATAATATAGTTTGTGGTGCACTAATGTTAAAATGCAAAATCTTCATATAGTGGGTCAAGATGATGTCCACAGCTTTAACTGTCCATGGAAATTCTCTTTTAAAGGAAAGCCAGCAAAGTTCACAATTACGAAACTAATTGAATCTGCAGTAATTTATTGCGCAACATAAAATCCTAGAGACTTTCATAATCACATCATAACACATGAAATCTAGTTAAAATTCAGTCTCAGACACAATGCAGCCTTAATAGTCCAAGCTAGAACTTATCAAAACCCAAAACAAACAAACACAAAAACAAATAAAAAACAAATCTCACCTTGCGCGTTTAAAATCTTTCATTAAAGTTGCGTGTTCTGGCATTTTTCTTATGTCTTCCCAATCTTTCTCTGAAACAAAAAATAGATGTTACAGAAACTGCTGTTTGTCAGAAAGATATAGACAAAAAGAATCTCGTTATAAGCTATAGGTTTCTGGCCAATAATTATAGGTTATTATACAGTTGACTGTACAATACCGAAATATATTATATATTTATATATTATTATATATCCAACTGTTTAAAGAAAATGCCACTTTTAAATTACATTTTGTTCTTATTGTCTTACCATGTAAACAACAACACGTTACATACATTCGATTTTTAAATTATATGCACTTGCCACTAAAGAGAACGTCGTCATATGAAAATATGCACACAGTTAAATTATATACCGAATAATAAAAACTTTGAAACAAAACAAACTTATGACCCGCAGTTGCGGACTATCGCCGATGAATGCACGTAGCATTTTATCGTATTGCGTCACTTTTATGTACATGTCTGCTACATTTATTTAGTTAAAGATGGTTTTCATACCGGGGGAGAGGAATCTGGATTATTGATGTGATTATGCTATAAAGAATGTGATGTGTGTTAAAACAGGATTGGATTGGCGAAATTTAAGGTTCAAAATGGAGCGAATCCAGAAAAAAGGAAAACAACATAACAACGCGGATGTGACATTTCGGATAGTGTCGACGACAGACGAAAATTGGCAGGCTCGTAGTGACTTATCAGAGTGTGTAACTAACTCTTATTTGTTATGGGTTATGCCGCAGTCAACTTGAAATTGTTCTAGGAAGTGGAAATTCATGTGTTATCAAACCGCGACGGACAATTGTTCATGTTTTGTTTAGTTTCTAAGGCTCTGAGTCAGATAATCTTTTCAATTTAGTTAATCAACACTATTTGAAGGGTGTGGGTAATTATATTGTTTATAATAAAGAGTATGTTTACGCTCGTATTCTGTTTACAAACGATCAAACGAAAGAACCACCACCTCATTCAGATGCTTTTCTCGGTCCACGGCTTTTATCGTTTATTTTACATGGGAGGTCAACTGCACTCAACTGTACAATAACTACCATCCAATAACAACTGTACAATACTGTAGGAATGGTGCGATGTGATTTGCCGTTTACAGTTGGGTATATAATAAGATATTGTTACACGAAGCAAAACGCAATATACTGTCTTGTAATTTCAATATTTGGAGTGACACAAGCTGCTTTTTATAGACGCAAATTACACAGGATGTCATGAACATTTACACTTAATAAGGATCATACAGACTTGACATGAACTCAGGATTGGGCTGGATGGATGGATGGTTAGTTGTTATTCCCATATGGCCTTTGTGAAGCGAGGTATAATAAAATAATATTTGCTTTAACAAGATCAAGTTGTTAAGTACATAAATCTTCAATAAAAATAAGATGATCTAAATAAATCCTTCACACACCTTGAGGAAATCCATGACATTTAATATCCACTACCCTACCTTGAGGAAATCCCATGACATTTAATATCCACTACCCTACCTTGAGGAAATCCCATGACATTTAATATCC
>ENA-OREC01001413-OREC01001413.1-marine-metagenome-genome-assembly--contig:-NODE-1413-length-12112-cov-12.066140_pt1 | contig 12112 bp, 4 predicted proteins | sample MGYA00248626_ERZ508543 | MGnify/ENA primary metagenome ERZ508543 (study PRJEB26211, sample SAMN05518279) | marine metagenome | isolation source: Puget Sound, Washington, USA | host: Bankia setacea... | reverse complement strand
AATTAAATTAGTACTCACCATCTCTTAGAAAGGTAAGGCTAGGTGGTATTTGTAAATCATCATCACTGCCACCTTTACCACTGTCCCCTGCACTTTCACCGGACATGTCTGAGTGACAGTCGTCCAGTTTACCCTTGGGTAGACATAACTGCTGGTACTGGGGTGGAGGCTGTAACGAGACACAATAGTTAGGTTAGGTATGGTGGGTTGCATGACATTTCCAACATAAGATATTTAGAACAAGAACTAAACATGATTATGATCAAAGGCCTCGTGTTTTGGTCAATTCTGAACATTTGCAACTTAGCGAAATCAGTTATGATGAGAAAAAAAGACATGATTGACAGTGAACTCTGATATAGTAGTGAACAGTTTTATTATAATGGCAGTATCGTCAGTTTCATTAAGCAGACAAAATAAAAGAGCTAAACATTCTTAGTTTCATTAGTTCATAGTTCTTATTGTTTCATTAGTTGTTTAACATCAAGCGGATGCCGTCTATATACACACTTCATTACAGCACTGCACAGCAATTCCATTTCTGTTTTGGAAGCAAGTGTATGTGTGGTTTATTATACGATAACGTTTGCTGGTACATCATGATTCCTGTCAGTATTCTCAAATGAAATATTCAAAAGCAATAAAATTCGAACCCTAACGACCCAATCAAGAAATGGCCTGTCAATTGTGAAACAACTAAACAGCCTTCGAGACCCGTCAATTGTCAGTACAAATGTATATAGAAACTAGAACTCGAAAACGAAAGATATAAGAAACGCAATGATTTGACGAAAATCGTTCACACTTCATTCTCTGTAAGGCATCATTCCAATTCATGTCCCCATTTGGAGCAATTAGTATGCGGTTGTTCAAATATTGCTTACACAAGCGTGTGGTTAAATCAAACTGTAGTGATACGGGAAGTCGAAGGTTTGAAAAAAGAAGTAGCAGTGATCACCACCTCTAAGACAAAGGCGTTTTGTTAATTGGAAATAAACGAAGTGTTAATTGGAATCTACACCAGCACAGACGCTAATGGCATTACATTTTAGCATGCATGCACCGTACATGCATCGGTTATGTGTGATGTCTGTGTAGAAGGTCAATGCATGTAAATTTACAAGGTCAGAGGTTAAAGGGCTCAGAATCGATGATAGTGTCAGCTTTTTATTGTCAAATGATTATAAGGTGGGATGTGTAACTCGTGTAATTAAGGACTTTGATACTTTGAGTAATGGTTAATAACTAATAGAAAGGCGATTATTTTTCTAGGGAGCTGGCTTTGTCTTTAATATATTTTAGTTACTTTCCTGTCAAGCCCCTTGTCAGATGAAACAAGAATTCCAGATACACTAATTTGCTCCATTCACTAATGTTAACAATAAAAAAACACCACCTATGTAGTTGTCTAATCAATGAATTGCTCCCTTTGTCTTTGTTCAGGATAGTTTCATGGCTGAACGAATTAAAAATCTTTTTATTACGCCGAGTTGAAGAAGGGCCGATCCAAAAGCAGCAAACTATTTCATATTAGACGTGCATTTGTATCAAAGAGCGTGACGCGTGTAACCAAACCTTTAAAGACAACCCTGAATAAGTAAGGCAGATTGGTTTGGAAAGCTTAATTGGCAATGTATGCAAGATGACTAAATTAACAGACTTTTGATTCCATGTCACAACACTTGGCATTGTTTTCTTTACTTGTTGATGTAAAGGTATGCATTTTTGAAAGCCATGGTGATGTGCTATTGTTGTTCTTTTGTATAATTGGGAAAACATTGAACCATTTATTTTTTGTTCACATGTGAAGATACGAATGTATGCTATAGCTATATACAAACATGTGTCCCATCTGCTTGAACTGAGATATATAGCCTAACTGTCAACATGAATCACTTTATTTTCACGTGAATTCTGAGATGCGATGAAAGAAATTTAAATAAAAGTCAAAATATTTGTTTGTGTTAATCACAGTGTAAACAATCAGGATCCGAGTCTCCTCTTTTCATGTGAGTTATGGTAAAACTTGCTCCATAAAAGGAATACGTATGTGAAAATAGCTTGTCTATAGTTTTTAGCTTTATCTTTTTATCTGTTTCCACCAAATTGTACGCTGTTGGGCAGTGATGTGTACAGCAGTGTTGTGGTTAACGTGATACAGTTGTTTGAGCTGACATTTGTTGGACTTTGTTCCGTTGCCAAGGTGACCTGACCTAGTTAAAAAACGTTGGTACCTTCGCATTCTTTCTGTTGAGCTGTAAGCGCTTTAGATGTTTTTTGTTCAGTATGTCTACCTGCCTTAACTAACAAAGGTCGTATATCAATATAAAGAGTAGTTTCCGAACAATCTTAATTCAAAGCACATTGTTAAAATGCCTTCATTGTGTTAAATTGATACATACATTTCATAACCTCATATTCAAAAATAGATCGAGGTGTTATAAGTTCTTGAACAATTCAAGTTAATTTGTTTTGGTTTTCCTGTACGAAAAAGCATACACGAAACACATGCATTTTCCTTTATATTAATGGGCGGAATATAAATGTAGATCTATTTCATAAACTTTATGTTTTTGATTAACAATGCATTCCATAAAAGAGGCATGAAAATATTTGTGGGCTTGAATTTATTTTAATTAGAAAAAGAAGCCCATAATTGAAACCTGGCAACGTAAACTGGTTCTATGTGCCAGCGACTTATTGCATGTAGCCGACAAAACCCCGTTTATAATAATACTTTTTGTGGGTTTTAACTTCCCTTAGAATTTCAAATATTAGCAGCTTAGTGCCTGTTCCAAAACATATCTTCTGGAATGATTACTTCCATACTAAGCTAACACCTAGTGTACTCCATTCATTATTACACGCGTATTGCACTGAATTGGTGTGTTTATATATATCCCAACCCAAAAACCAAGGCGACGTATCTGTTATTAAATATGAAGTAAGTTACACTAGTTTAGCATCCACGTGTTTTGTCTGTAATGCGACACGTGTAATTAAGTCTGCCGCTAGGATAACGCGTTTTCTTACGGAGAGTCGTTAGGTTTAAATGGGTCGTTTTAATACTTTTTAATTCTCTTTTATACCCCTAATAGCATGCGATGACTTAGCTAAACTAAATAAACTCTTTTTGTAAAACTCGTTTCTTTCAGATGTTGGTTTCTATGGCAAAATCGTTTGTGGTTGGTGAATGTGGTTTCGTTATGCAGATCGAGTCGTATTTTTTATCCCAGATTTGTTTTCGTATCTTTGTTAGCTTACCAAAACATTGAAGTTGTAATATTGTCTACAGTGTACGCATTTTATAACTTTGCACGCGTTGTGTATGTCCGTTTAACAGCATTTAGGTACGTATACGTTTAGGGTATGATATTGGTTGTTGACTCGGTGTATTTAAGTATACACCATGACCTGACTATATAAGGCAAAACGACTTAAATACGAGTGGGTATAGTACTGAACAGCTTAATCAAACAGTTTAACGCACATGTACATTACTAACTTGAAAAGAAGTCAGAATTTCTGTAAATGGAAAAAAAGTCGTTTTGTGGAAAAGTATTCAGTAATTAGGTTTAAATACTACCAGACAAAGACCATATTACACTTGATAAATGTATTGTTTTTTTATAATTCTATTTATCAAAACTGTCAATCAATGACAACAACTTCTTTTACAAAAGGTTGGGGTGTCATCAAAAAGCGATTTTACTAGACATGCTGACTTAACGTTTGTCATTAGTACAATCATAAATCAAGTTATTTTACGACCGAACAGGTATAATTTGACAATAGTCCATGTTTGAGTATTTTACACAGGGCACGTGCTTATTCAGTTTGTCATACGTACTTTAAATAAATTCTAGTAAGCGTGCCAAGTACTCCGTGATTCAGAAAAGTCAAAAAACGCCATTATCATCAAGCACTTTGTTTGGTGTTCACGTATTTGTATGTAGTAAATTAACATACCAATGCGCTAAGAGAGGTGTTGCGTGCAATATGTCATTGTATTACACGCTTTAATTAAAGCAACCTGGGCTAACTAATCTCTACCCCTCGAGCTTTTGGTTAATTTCTCGCCCCATTAAACCAGACATCGATATTACCCTAGTGTGGTGTGTATCAGATCACAAATCTTACATATGGGTGATCTGTATATATGCCACTAATAAACTGTCTGTGGTGGTGACAAACATTTGATGACATCGCTGTTTTAGCCACGGTTGTATTTTGTGTATCGCTACAGTATATTGTGCAACGTTTAATTAAGACTAATTTTGATACAAATACTGATTCACAAACATTCGTTTAAACACAATTTAATGCATATACCATTAACACGACACTAGCAATATTGATACATTAATTAACATGTATATTGTACGATCACAGTTCCCCTTTAACAGCATACATAAGTGTTCATTTACAGTAAGAGGAGGCGAATAGTTGGCATGGAATAAGAATCTAATAGTTCAACATATACTAGGAGTTTACTTTAATACATACTTGATAAATCTCTTCAATGTTGGGCTCATAACCGTTTAACTTTATTAAGGCGTCCGTTTCCCATACATAGTCCTATAACCCTTTTAAATGTCCACCAGAGCCCCGGCTAGGGTAGGTCCATCTGTCTTCATTAAATCATCTATTAACCAGAGCCCTACCATATAATACAACAAGGGTTTCAAAATTCCGGGCTCGTTTGACTAAAGACGTCGGGTGTTTTATTACCTAAACTACCCAGATCAGCTGCTGAGACACATAAATTGTAGGTAATAATTTCAGTTTCACGTGAGTAAATGGTTAAAGATGAAAACCGATAAGTATCTAGGAGTTAAAAATGGTCACAGGAGAGTCTTAGATGGTAAAGCTAACAAAACGTATCAAATGTGGAAAATTGTTTGAAATCATGCGAGCTAGAAACCATAAATGTAATAAATGTATCCGGGCGGTTGAGCATCTGAGAAACTACTGTTATTTATTGAAATTTAATCGCGTCCGAGAAGCCTTGGTCCGAACTAAAGTAGACCGACTATTGTGTTATCCAAGGACAGGAAAGAGGAGAAGGGACGAACCCCATAACCTATATATTAATGTCCCTTTTGTCCCCTATGACACACTTTGGATACCATAGAAACCTTTTATTTCAAAATTCACCTTTTTTTGCACGGAAAAGCAGTATTACATGTTAGGTCTCGCAGAAAAGTCGAAATCTATTGTATAGTGTATACCTTAATGTTGTTGACTAGTACTCTACGTACTCTATGTCATATATTCTAAAACAAATGTACACTTTAGTTGAAGCTGTACGGAGTGAGATGAGGTGCGTTTTTATGGTATGACAGCTAAAATATGACTAGATTTATCGTTTTCATGTTTCCTGTCAGAGAGAACGTGTTCGTGTCGCGATGGTCACAGAGACCGAGTACAGAGAACACAAGTAAAGTACAGACGAGGTTGCTGTTTGTCTTAACATAACAAAACTAATGTCAAATGTCATTGAAGAAAAATAGTTCCTTCAAAAGTTACAACAGAAAGAACTATGAGGGACCTAAAAGGACACTAGTAACATAAAAAGTGCTTTACAAACCTTAGAAGATACATGTTCAACACTAAAACAAAGTAACAAAGATGAGTTGGTGTAAAGTACACGAGTACCTTCTCAGGTAAAAGAAGAAAAAAGTAATTGTAAAGGTGAAGAAAGTCCAACGAGAACACTGTGCCCAACGTTAGTGTGACCTTTGACTTCGTTTTGACTGTTTTTTGATAACATGTTGCTTATAATTCACATCATATGTTAAAAGAAGTCTACCAGAAAAGCACGACTGAAAACAGATAATCATCTCCAGTCATTCAGTTTATGCAACGACCGTGTACAAGTTTGCAACTACCAGGCATGAGATGTAAAAGATGGTTTCAAACACAAGGTAACGATGCTCAGCACGATTTCAAACATAAATCTTTAAACAAAAACAGAAGCAAAACGCGATGAAACAATAAAAACTACAAACTTTTGAAATCGCATGTTTATGATGTTAAACTCAATAACAAAAACAAACTACAAACAACGTTTCTTTGTAGTTTAGAATGTTTTATCCAACATGGTACCAATCTTCACATAATTTGTTCCAGAGATTTAATGCCATACAAAACCGATTCTACATCACGTGTAATTAGCAACATATTAGTTTAAAACATCAGCGTTAAAAGCTTTTTCAAACATCACCAGTCGAACAGTCTTGTAAAACAGGGCTATTTAGAAGAACTTATTAAATCATTCGCGAATGCACGAGTAATAAACCCAGCGTGATTACACAGAAAACCACGTGCGTGAGGCTTTTCATTTTAGTACATTTGTGTGTTTGTTTAACTCAAGCTGGTGCACATAGCGCGGTATATCAGAGTGTTTTACAAAATATACCATCCTATAGAGTGACAGTGCCTAAATCACTTTCATCATCTATTTTTGTAAGTAAATGTGTTTCACTGGAACGACGAATAACAGCCGCCATTGTACGCTTTCAAAACTGGCATCATACGGGGCTTGAAATAGGTCCCTTACGTTTGCTGGGTAACTAAGGTCGTAAATGTAACACAAATATCAAGAGAAAAAACGAAAGAAAAAAGGCTCCCATGTGGATAGACTGAATGCCATATAATACGTGTTAACTGCCAAGGTTCTTAGGAATTTATTAATATGGCCAAGTCTGACTAAATCCCTCTCTTTATATAAACTCCAATACATGTTTTTTGTGAAGCCTTTAATTATTAGTTTGCCCCATTAACTCATAATCCCTGGAACCCCGTCAGAACTTCATATGTTGTTTTTTTGCGTATATGTTTTTGTTGCTTTTGGGATTTCAGCAGTAAATTGCAGTAATGGTAACCAGCAAGCTCAGTTTTACGTCTTTAACTTCTTCCAAAAAGCTTATGAAAGCCATTTAAGAACCGGTGGGGGATACATAATCTAAGGAAAAAACTTAGGAACTTTTTTGAAGTATAAATAATATTACAAAGAGAGGGCGAATGAAGAGATCGTTTTTGGGCACCACGCAGAGCTGTAATGCCGTGGGAATGAGAAGTATGGAATCTGGATTGTGAACTATTTAAAATTTGGTTTTAATTAGACAGTAATTAGTAGTAAGTAATGAGTGATATACAAAGATAACTCGAGGCCCAACATGGATACCAGTGCTCAGAATTTTCCATCCAGATGCAGATTTTATTTTAGTAAATTTAGACAATGAAGCATATCGTTTTATGAATGAGGTCGATCAATCAACTGACTGATAAGCCCGGGTGGTTTACGATAAGTCTACATGTGAGGTAGGGGTCCCTCGGTATGTGGTCTTTATGGCCTACGACTGACAATACACCAACGCCTATGTTTTCATGTGTAAGCATAGAGCCTAAGCTAAAATGATCTATTACTCCGAGGCAAAAATAGATAAAAGCATGAAATAAAAACCTCTGCGACATGTGCAGGAAAGGATGGGGATTTTCAAGGAAGAATTTGAAACGTCTAAAGAAAGATAAGGTGCTTCCAAATAGTGCAAGAGACAAAGAGACAGCGTAAGAACATAGCCAAGATATACGTGCTCCGGTGCAGTATCAAATAAATGTATAGTTAATATGATCACATAGACGTACATTTGAATGAAAATTGAATCCATCAGTCTACGGAGGTTTTACCACAGCGGTTGAATACTTGGAAAAATAGAAATATCACTGCAATAAATGACTTTTACATTTTAGTTATTCTTTAACATGTATTACTCATCCTGTGTTCTGCTTGTGAATACATTGTAATACAGCTTTTGTGTGTGGTTCATTGTTCATTTATGGATATCCAATAGTTTCAAAGTTTCCATGAAAACACAGTGTACTTGCATAGAGAATCATTCTACCCGGGGTATATTGCGTACACGGGCTTGTCGAGAAGGATAAGTGCGATTAAAGGAACCCTTGTATATAATATCACCTCTATTACAAACGGGTAATTCATGATTACTCCCGATCACATCTCTAGTATATCAAACCCGAAGTGTATTCAGAAACTACAATATATCAAGTTGATCCGTGCTTTGTATTGTTTGGTTGGGTCACAATAACAAAAAAAAATACTCAAATTAATAGAAACCCTGATTTTATTCTGTGAACCCATATCATATTTCAAATTGCTCGGATACTTTTCGATGATTTTTGTCAGCTTTCCAGCGATAAGATCTTTACGTAATGTTCTTTAATTACTGAATTACGATCGCATTGGTTTACAGTTTCGATAGTTTCAAACGTCCATAACTGTACCGTTGTTTCCGTGACACACAATGCTTGGTTTTCATCTGTAAAAGTGAACTGTGATCGTTGTATCTCAAGTTGTGTTCTCATGTTGGATTCCTTAACAAGCAACAATAGTCTCAATTTCAGCTATGACTTACAGACATGTAGTATGTATATATCAGAAAGTGTTAATGTAATATATACAGCGGAACCGGTAAGTTACTTTATGTAAATGAAACATTATAAAATAGGTGGGGAGTCTACGCTTGTTAAATCTAAAACTCTAAACACGTATCGGTAAAAACACAACGAAAGTAATGTACGTGCTTATGAGTCGCTAGCATACTTAGAGCATTTTCCATTTCGTTCATGTACCTGCATTTTGTGGGAGTATTTGACAATTCATGTTTTAAACAGCTCCATTTCATGAATGTTTTATCTGCGATTATGTAACCCCTGACATTCTACTAATGAGCAATTACCGGTATCAACTGTACATACAAAATGTCATAAAGGTGCGGGGCGCATGAGGCTTTGAGCTTTACATTCTGTGACAAGCATAAGGGGAAGTCCTTTTCCAGAGCTCAGTTGCTAGTGGATTCAAAGTTTCCCCTTTCAAAAGTCTTTTATATGTAATGTTATCAAACAGAGCTCATGAAAGTTGATGTGTAGGCACCATGAATATTTGATCCCATTTCTTAAGTAGAAAATGTTATTCAATGCATTCAAACAGCAAGGCGACAAAGGGCAAAGCGACAAAAACAGAACGAATCATGAAATATTAAACACTGTTTTATATAGGGTTATGCTTAACAACGAACGTTTGACTTATGTAATTGATTTGTAACAACATGAAACAAATTAAAACAAGCCGCACTATGGCGTGATATTTGGTTCTGTTATGCGGTTCTGTTATTGCCTTTGTCGCGTTATGTTTATTATCTTTGAATATTTCAGGTTGGCACGCTCGTGGGTCGATCACACTTCTAAAACATCTTTATTCAAAAGAACACAAAAACAGGTTCAATGGTTTAGTTGAACTTAAAACGAATGACAAAATAGAAGGTTGACGTTTTCTACCACACAAATCGAAAAGTCACCCGGATGCTGTGAAAAACTACACCCTACCTTGTTCACTTTTCGGCATGTTTACGACTACAAACCCGTTTATCAAGAGAATGAAATACTGACTTCAATTTCGTCTTTCTTTCTGTCTTTTATCAAAACCCTATGATTATGGAAGTGTCGTTTATATGCAAGACTCGTCCGGCTGTCAAACGGTTTTGTAAATACACGAGACTTTATCACCAACCCCGACCCGGGCAACAGTATCTATGATTTTCAAGTTTTTGTTTCACTAATTGTCAGCTGGGGAATGATCGGGGTATGTGGGTGTCTATGTTAGAGTATGGGTTACAATATAAGGGCACAAATCACAGTGGAAATGTCACATAGGTCTCGGAAAGGTTAAATCACATCTCACCTCGAACAGTGTTTTATAGGTGTCATCCGACCACGGGGCTTCCCATAACACGTACACAGTCAGTACAAGCTGGGTAGCACAATACAGTGGAATTCCCCTTAACTGAACATCCATGATCTTAATTCATGAACAGATGCTGAGTATAGGACGTGCTATTTTACTGTATATGGGGATATTTGATTTAGATCACTTGTAGAAAGAAACCTTTATTTGGAGGGTTGTGCGGGGCTGTATTGGGTTCAAGTCGGAAGTACTGTCCGTGTACTCATAAAGAGTTTTACGCATATTATCAGAAACAAATGTAGATAGCAAATGACAACCTGTCAAAAGCGACAGGAACAAAATCAAAATGACTTCACTGAAATATCATCAATGATCAGAAACGCGAAGGGGTCCAAGTACTTTGTATGTAGAGTCATTAACGATATTGCTGATTTCAATTTTCAATCTTGATGGGAACCTACGATGGGTCTAACTCCTTCACGAACTAAGTACTGATGTTACATGCTATGACTAATACCAGTATACGTGAAACTTGAAGGGCACATGCTATAGTATACAAAGCGATACTTGTACATGATATAGTTACAAAACTCAACATGTTACACGCAAGGTGAAAGATATGGTCAGATAAGTTCTAAAGGAAAGCACAGGGGAGGATAGAAAGTTAATCGCCATGACAACATAAGACCCCAGCTAGAACCAGATTGGGTGACACCACGAACCCTGTACATTTAACTATGAAGCTGAGCCCAAAATAAAGCACATGCTTAGGACGGCGAAAATAAAATGAAATAAAAAAGGTCCCCCTTATATACTTGTTATCCATAAGGTAAAACTAAAATAAGAAAGAAGATTACAATACGGGATTTGTGTCAGCGGTGAGTCATTATCAAAGTATGTAGGGCCCATAAATGTTTACGATACATAAATAGGGGTTTGGGTAGTTTAAAAAAAGTAAGTTTAAGCCAGGTGCGTACAATCCGGCTCACCGATTGATGCATCGTCGCCTTTACGTGTACATATATAATTGAAGCGTTCTTAAATTATATGAAACACTAAATGCACCGTCTACATGTACATCGTTTGTAACTCAAATCGTTAATTCGATGAAGTATTTTCATTTCAAAAGATAAAAGAAATAGTTGTCTCTTAAATTTAAACGGAATGTCTGGTGCTGCAAGATGTTATTTCATAGATTTAAATGAAACGTTATGTTAAGCCAGCATGAAGTCTGCCCCGTAATTTCAATGTACATGCCCGCGAAAATATGTTGAATACAAATGAATTATATAAGTTTTCATAGACTAACGACATAAAAGCATTGTGAATTATGTATTAAAGGTAATATTTCACCATCTACAATTTCAAAAACACAAATGCGAAATAAATTATCTTTGTCATCTACTAACGTGTTCAGTAACGGTATATGTGCATTATAACTGGAGTGTGCCTTTATTTCTAACCGTTGCCTAGATACTAAACGGGGATCCTTTTTTATCATATTTCATAAAGTGTAAAACGGTATTCTATAGTTTTGCAGTAAATGTCGAAATTGTACACCGTGGCATCCGTAAAAGTGTCGCTGTAAATGAAAAGAAATTTAATTAACGGGCATTCAAAGAGATTATCTAACTGGATGAACTGTTAAAAGTGATAAATCAAGCCTTAGATGACGGTATAAAAAGGTATAAACATTTGACTCGTGGATTAAACGACCATGTGCTTGTTACTATACACGTTATACAGGTAAATATCACTAAACTATACTTTACAGAATCTTGACACCAAGTATTTAGTATACATACAAGGTTTTCTTCACGTAAATTTTGCCTGGTTAGAGATATGAAAAAGTCTCGCTTAAATTCCGTTTTAATATTAACGTTTATATTACTATACATGTATATTTAAAACTATTCTCTACTGGTATATGACGTTATGAGCATATTTGTAAATCTTCATATTGAACGATGGAGTTTTTTTACCCTGCTCTGTGCTTGATTCCATCCGTTATTCTTTAATAGTTGTACTCTTTTTTTATATTTCTATTTTCGCCCATAAAATCTTGAAGTGGTAGTTTTAAAATCACACTAAAGATGGTAATCGTTTCTATTGTGCTCGAAATCCTCGTGCTTTCCACGTGCTGGTGCTCGAGACATGGACGACAAGCGCGTGGTTTAGTGCTGTGGGTGATGCTGTCGATAACACTAACTGTATTCAATGGTCGATCTTCCAAGATAAAATATGAAATTCCATAAAGCAGGTCCTACGTTATCAAGTACTCGTTCAAACGGCAATATGTGAGCTTGTGTGCTTGAGTTCTCTTTGCAGTGTTCTAGAAAGTGTACA
>ENA-OREC01001412-OREC01001412.1-marine-metagenome-genome-assembly--contig:-NODE-1412-length-12112-cov-12.983797_pt1 | contig 12112 bp, 5 predicted proteins | sample MGYA00248626_ERZ508543 | MGnify/ENA primary metagenome ERZ508543 (study PRJEB26211, sample SAMN05518279) | marine metagenome | isolation source: Puget Sound, Washington, USA | host: Bankia setacea... | reverse complement strand
ATATGTATATCTCATGGCTTCAAATATTCTAGTGGAAGAACACGACTGTTTACATTGTAACAAGCGTCGCATTCACGTTGATTAAACGTGTTTGCTGTTTACATGATAACCTGTCAATTACATCCAGCTAAAACCTTATCAAGACGTAGCATACACATAACGCTGCATTAAAAGTTTCATTGACATGGCAAATACTTACCTTTGTCTATGTTCCTGCACAGGTTTAATTACAAAAATTATCTGACATTTTTCCTGCATTTTCATCAATTCTTAAAGACGCTTGGAACAAAATTAGAGTTTAACATTCGGCTTCAAATGCGCTATCAATATAGACCGCATCAGTTGTTTAGATATAAAACCAAGCATTTGTTAGCATTGGTGCGAGATGGGTATTTATGTACTTTGTTCATAAAAAGGTAGCGATGTACTAAGTTTCAAAGAAGTTATATTTTTGTCAAAGATCAGCAACGTCATTAATTAGTTCGTACTGTTAACTTAACAATATGAGGACTTATGCACAAACTTTCTAAATTTATCTCAGACCTACACATGTCTACAGTAGGGTTTGAAAAGGGTCAAACTGTAAGAGCTAATAGGTCGATATGATGATGTAAAATAAACACACCTCAAGCAGATTGAACAATTAAGTTCTATCACGTACCTATAGATAAGTTGATAGGTCTGTGGTTCTATGTAGCTTCATTTTTGTAAGGATTTCCGGCTATGTCAGTATTCAAAATATGTGGTGGCAATTTCCACCACAAATAACTTTAATATCAGAGGATACAGGGCACAAGTTTACGTGTAGTGTGATTGTCGCATTATCCTCAGGCAAATGGGTCTGAATTATCATGTTATCCTAACCAAAGGTGGTCTTACTAACGGGGTTTACAGTATTTGAAAGATTCAATGTACTGTGTCAACAACAAAAAATACTTTAAATATATAGCTTTACATATTAAACTTAAACATACTTTTTTCTGCAGGAGTGTAGTTTATTGATAGGATAGCGCAGTCTCACATTCCTTGCCGAGATTTAAACGCACAGACATTGGTTCCCGAAATACACTGATGGTTCGATTGAAAATGGAGGACCATGTAGACAGGAAATAAATGGGAACTCATTTGCATACGATTGAAGCTTTGAGCAGCAATGAGTTCTTTCGTGTTAAAAAAATGTACTGAAACTACTTTTTGAGTGGGTTTTGTACAGTTTAAGATGAGAAGGGATGGCTAGTAACGGGTCAAGAAGACATGGATCATCCACGATGAAGATCAGACTCACAGGTAGACTCGAAAATTCTTTTGTTTTCTTCGTTGTTTGCAGCTAGCTGACCTCACCTAACTAAAGTTTTTAGAATAAAACCACACAAATGTTAAACAATAACCTGTCTAATAGTTAAAGAAAAATGAATATGAAAATTTAACGTCGTCCCAATGCGTTAACAGCAGTCAGAAACTAAAATAAGTATCACGTTTAGGAACAAATACAAAGTTTAGGGTCACGTTGACTTACATTCTTAAAACATTTTGATATGCCATTTGGTTTTGATAAAGATCAAGCTGATTCACCCTTCAGTTATTTTTTATCACACTGGAAATTATATTACAATTATATGTAGATGTATGTGATTGTTATTCATGTATGTGTATGTTGCCTTCTGTCTTACATTTGATGTTTGTGCCATCTGCTTCAAATGTAGGAATCCAAGGCACTAGCATACCTGGATGTAGAGAAACACCTATTGGGTTGGACTGTACCAAGATCATATATTTTAGAGAATTTCAATTTAATCTAATTAAGCAAATATATATGTGATCTTTCATAAGTGAAACAAATCAAGATACAACATTTGTGCCCATGGTGAGGGCACACTTATTAAAATCTCTCCTTGCCCTGCTTATAATGGGTAATGGTTAAAGCAAGAAAACCCCAATACAGATGCCTCATTCCCACTAGTCTTGCATCAAAATCACTGGAAAGGTTGATAGAACAAGTTGAATTTTCGTGCCTTGCATGGTCAACCTAACTTTACCACTGGGCTAGTGTATGTGTTCACTCTGCGCTATAATTGAAGCATTTCAAATGGCAAGACTATTTTATCTATTTTGAAAAGAACAGGGCTTGGGCTCTGAATTATTTTTTTAAGAGACCAAGTTAGCATTCATCTTTCAAACATTTAAAAATGACAATTAATTGTACCGAAGTGTTACACACAATTTTGTTCATTATATTTCAAAAGGATAAATTTGCAACCTGTTTTAACATCATATATAGTTTGTTAGTCTACATTAAATTCCAATAGTTACCAGTGTTAAAGCCACAAATTCTTGTGCAGTAACTACTTTAAATACAGACAATAAGACAGTTCAGTAGGTGTTTTACCGAAGTGTTTGCTTAATAAAATGTGTCCGTTGAAAAAGGCCCAATGAGTAAAATCAGACCCTTCAAAATTGTGGCCATGTGTTGCAATATTATCATCTGTCAATCAAAAGTCCATGTTTTTGTAAGTGGGTAGGGTTAAGGTGAAAAGTTGTCTGTGATATGACCGGGTGTCTCGGTAGCTCAGTGGTAGAGTGTTCGCACGGTCAGCGAAAGTCCCTGGGTTCGAGTCCCGGTCGAGCCACAATTGTTCACCTGTTACAAATGGCTCCCAACATAAAAAAACCCACTGTGGTGAGGTGGTTACGGTAAGTCTGTGTCCTTCGTGGAAGGAAATTTCTTCAGTCCAGTGCCTATTTGCCACTAATGTTTACAGCTGGGCAAATTAAAAATCTCATGTCCTTTTAACATATGTATGCTATACCATTTTATGGTGGATTGATTACCTGCATTAAAGACCAGAAAATATGCGTGTGGTCCAAACACAATTATGCTCAGTTTGACATGACATTTATTTTATGAAACGAAATATTTGAGCTTTTTTCGTCATGTCCTGGTTTATATTGGGCAAGTAACAAAGGTGTTTTTTGTCCATTTAATTATTAATATTATTATACCACATCTATATGCACTCTTGTCATAATTATTATGTTTCAAAGTTCTTTATCAACAACAAATACTAGTATAAATTATGTGTGTATGTACATGTTCAAACAGTAGAAATATACACCAATAAGTGATTAGAACTTCAAATAATATAACATCCATGTGATTACAAAATATTAAAATGAATTTATAACTGTAAGAACGTCTGTTGTTCCAATAAAAATTATATAAAAACTAACCAAAATTGAACTTTTTAATCTTTGACCTATATTTCTGGCTTCTCTTTTTATTTATGTAACCAGGTTCTGCTGTACTCATGTAGTGCCATGATATATTTTATGCTTATATGAATTGTCAAGTTTAATAACAAAAGTCCTTAAATATTATCATGTATTATTTTCTTGCGTGGACTGGTTTATAACTACAGGGTACATTGAAATTTTTGAAGTTCTTTTACACCAAATAAACTAGCTAGACAGATAGTGAAAAGTACTGTAGCTGCATAATTGTATATTGACTATTTTAGGAATCAGAAGCTACTGTATACGCCTGTGTATAAGACGCACTTTTAATTCTCCAATTTTTGTCTCAAAGTCAAGGTGCATCTTATAGTGTTTGCTATTGAAATTTTTCAAGTTTAAAAATGCCTTCAAATCAAGAGAAATTGATCCCAAATGCTGATATTTCCGACATCCTGTTTATGGTTGTGTAATGGCGAAATTATTACTGAGGGAAGTAACTGTGATATTTGCATGTACATAAAAATAGCGCATTGTAAAAATAACAGCCTGTGCTTTCATTAATGGCATGCATGGTTAAACATCATTATTACGTTTTCACACGTGCCTCGTTGGTTCTTTCTGCAAACAATTGACCGTTGTCAGATATTACCTGAAGTAAGGTACATGCAAAGTGTTAAACATGCAACAAACACGAGTTGTTCAATCATCTTTTAATTACAAATGATCCCCGATAACGTACGCCTTGTGTATACATCGGTATGTTCAAAGTTATCGATCGTCTGCTGACATTTTCACACATACTATACTGGAAAAATATTGGGGGGCCAAGTGGTGACCGTGTTATAATGGGGTTCGCGTCAAATAAGACCATGTTATTTAAGCTTTTTCTCAATATTTTTCTGCTATTTTGGGTGTGTGTGTCTTATACATGAGTGCGACTTATACACAGGCGTATACGGTACTACTCTAGATACCAGTTGAATTGATATGTGCCTAAAATTGTTATTGCAGACAACATCCACATAGAAATTGATTCCAGGAATTTGCGAATGCATTTACTTGAAATGTAATAACATCACTTTAAAGTTTAAATCAGTCACTTTCCTTCTATTCTAAATGTGTAACACAACACGTCTGATCAAATTAAGTGTAAGACTACGAAGAGCTAGTGAACAATTACTACATGTATTTCATACACTTTTATACTACAACATATCTGTAAACAATAACCTCATACTTGATATTCTGTTTGTAAGCAGTCAGAAACAACAATGCTATATACTATGTCTACTACTAACCTTGTATCAAACAGTTGAGTTGGTTGAGTTTGTAAGGAAAATACTGTTAGTGATTTTTACTACTTTTCCAACATTCAGTGTAATTATATAAAACCTTTCATTTTTGTTTGGAATCAGCTTAAGTTTCACGTTTAGTGAGACATAGAAGAATCTGTGTTGCCTGTCTGCATAGTTGTGGCTACAGCTTCATGAATAGATAGTTGGTGTAATATCCTGGATTAGAGCTGGAATGCCATATGTTTCTTGTGTTCACACATTGTATTTTTGTAGATTTTGATTTATGGAAACTGTGTGTGTAACCTGTGATGTCAGATTTGACTCAGCTGTAAAACGGTTCCCTTAGAGTCTAGCATGTGATGAACAACATCGTCTAAGATTTGTAAACAGCATTACATAGTCTATCATTGACATTTCATTTTCTACACACATCATGAATCATTCACCATTCTGTGGTAAACCAAGCGGGTGCTATGATTTCACAGAATCTTTCCGTCCTTCCATTAAACCTATTACATTTATTTCAGAAGTTTATAACATTGTAGAATTTTTGTCTTCCTTTGATTTGTGAGTGCTTTTGTATCATTTTGTTTTTATGGCTAATTTATGCTGTTTTATATTTTCAGTATTCTGTGCAAAGAACTTGTCTAAAAGAGACTTCTTCCGTAAGTATTGTTTTCTCTGAATATGATTATTTTGTCCTTACTTCCACATTCTTTATTGATATTCAAATTAGTATTGACATATTTATACTTTAGAATTGTCTGTCTGAAATGATGGTAATTATGTTATGGCTACATGTAGGCTGTTGAGGCATGGTAAACAGAAGAAGTGTTCAAAACAGACTGTCTACAAGTAATCATATGTTTGCAGAGGTCACCGTAGTAAACACCTTACATTAAATCAAGGATAAGCTTTAACAACAAAGGATCGTAGGAAAACATGATCAAAATTGATGTAATCAGTAGATCAAGTCTCTCACTTTGTAGACCTTTTGTCATGATAAACAGACATTTTTAATCTTAATTAAAGACTATAGGTTCATGACCACATACATAGCAACTGTTCATTTTATCAAAATACTTTGTATCAAAGAATTATTATACATTGTTGCCCACGGCCTCGTCCTGCGCAAACAAAGTTTTTTTTGGGGGGGTATATAGGAATCACCCTGTCCGTCAATCCATGTTTCATGATTATTTCTACTAAAATGATGAAGCGATATTGATGGAAATTTACACATTTATAGTATTGTACAAGCTGAGGATGTGCAAGGTCAGCGAATATCAAGGGAGATTATTATTTGTGTAGGGCGGGGGTATCCATTCCTTTACGATTTGACTCGTAGTTCTAGTTCATCTTAGAAATATTTCTCTAGAGTTTTTAGCAATTTACATGCAAAAAAGAATGAATTGTGCAGCTGCCAAAACTTTGATATTTGTATATGAAATGTGTTTTTTTTGTATGATAAACTGCATGTTTTATGTGAATAGGTTCTTGTTCCAGTTATAACTTGCTCAACAGTTAAACCGTTCAATTGTTAACATAGCAGATTGTCAGTGGGAAAGAATCATCTGTCATTCCTAAAACATGTTTCCAGCAAATCAACCGTGCTTATTCTCAGTGTCATTAATTGATTTAAAGTATAACAGGATGTAAATAGTACGCATTAATAATTTAAGGATAATCTGATCATACGTCTGGTTTTAATTTGAGATTAAACTTCAAGCCATGATCAAAGTATATTTTGTAGTCAGAGACTGTTAAGAGTTAATACATGTAGATCCAATGTGTCAGGAAATCTTACTTTCATATCAATTTTAGTTCTACCTTTATTGTAATCAACATGTCTCATAGTTCGCAAACCTCTTAAAGTTTCCCTTAATGATATTATTGAACTGGTGGTATAAAACCTAAATATTCTGCAGGCCACCGATATGCCAATACTTTGTAGTCCTCTGAAATGGGATTTGTTTGAATATACTGAATGGTAATTAGAGCTTGCAAGACTTGTTGTTGAGGCCTGAGTTAATGTTGTTGGCCATTTGCTGAGGCTTTTCTGTGTAATTAAATGAAAGCCTGAGCGTTACTGGACAGGCCTGATACTGTATGTGAACACTGATTTTATGGCTGGCTAGTGGAGACACGATGCCTGCTTCACTGATTGAATTACTAGGGCTGATTTCCTATGGCTGTGTTTGAGCTGTAGTCTCCTGTATGAAGCTCTTTGAGTGCTTCATGTTTGGAGTGTGTGTTAGTTAGTTGGGTTGTAGTCATGTATGGCACCAGAGGACTTGAAATATGTCTACTGTATGATACTCTGCTTTTGCAAGTTCAATAATTTAATTGATTGATATAAGTTGTACTCATTTTTTTAATACCATTCATGTAGCTGAGCCTAGCACTTTGTGTGCATCATCATTTTCACAAACAGCAACAGGTAGCACTAAAATGAAGCTACTCAGTAAGTAAATGTAAAGTACACAACAGTTTCATATTTTCTCAACCAGTAGGGATGCTTTATTGCCAGTGAATGAATGTGTAGCACTGTCATAATTACTGCTATTCAAAATTAAAAACACAACTGTTCAATGGTATATGATAAAACAATGACACCATACACATCATGAACTACAGTACTAACCCCCTACCCACCCTTGTTGCCCCATTTAATGACCACTAGCAGACCACAGACAGACTTGTGACTCCAGCCTGCACTACAAGATGTAACCATTGTTCATGTGATTACAGTGAGCTATGTGTCCCCAGGGATTCATGCAGTGCCATCTGTTTACCACACAACAAGTGTCTTTGAGCGCCTTTGTTTAACCTTGTTATTAACAATTGGGAGAACTACATTAATACCAAGAATGGCCAAGGGCAATAATTATTGGTTTCTTATACCAGTGCTTTGTTTTATTACTGAATATTAGGACCCCATAGAATACATACATGTAGTAGCTCTGAGGCAGTGATATGGAAATTGTGCTCTCGGTCACTTTCATTTTAACCTCCTTGTTTCGTACTGTTAATCTGATGACTTCCTTCTTTGTCAACATTCCTAAACCTTTGTAAGCATCTCTACTTCCTTCCTAAAATATCTTACCGGTAATCCAGTGTATTTATTCATCATCAGGGTGGCTTGTTACTCATAGACCGTCTGAATTATAGCATCTTAGCCATCATGTCAGCAGTGTCACATAGACCTATAGCTACATTTGTAAAACCTGTATAGTCTCATTAGCCTAACTTTAAAGTTCATAGTGATCATAAGTTGTCATGCACACATGTATATAGATGCAGAAGTTTTTGTTGTATTTTTTTGCGATTAGTTTAGAAAATGATGGTAAACTAAAAGGTGAATGATACCAGTTTTCTGGACTGTATGTCCCTGTCACAAAATAATCTAAAGTCTTAGAAATACTATAAAAAATAAGATCTGTCCAGTTGTTTTCCTTGGTTTACCTGTTCAATTAGTGTTGTAGCACTTAATCCCAGACCGATAAATCAACACCTGTACAATACCTGTACTCAACAATGTGACATATACAAATATAATACTTATGTACAGGAATTATATAATGCAATGTAAATTTGAATGCTTTAATCTCCCTGGGTAACTGAACCACTACCATAAGTAACTGTTTCTTTATCAATGGGTGAAAGGTAGAGTGGTCTAAATGCTGTTTCACAATAAAGCAGATAGAACACATTAAAGCAGATAGAACACTTTTGCATTCACCTACCTCTAAAGTCAGTATGTCAGGAAGGTCAGTTTGCATGGTCAGGGCATTGCACACACAGTTTGATATGTTTTATTGTTATTGTATGAGGATTAACAGGAGTAAGTTGTGTCATGTGATTTGCTTGTGACAATGAACTAATGACATAGCCTTGGGTTAACATTCTTACACCTTTGTAGTTACATGTAAACAATTTGCAACTTGGCTTAGAAATTGATGTTGCGATCACCACGACCACAGTCTGACAATGGGCAGTGTCTATCAAAAATTCTCATTGTCTGAGGTGTATTTTGGCCATCAGAATCTCTGTGTAATCGATATCATATGTTAATCGTCTGACATAGTTTACAGTAGACACTTACAGGACTTCAAGAAAGTTTTCAGCTACTAGCTGGTATTGCATAACTCTTGCTAAAAGAGCTGGTATTTGTAAGATGCTTTTGTATGCATGGACACTCTTAAAAGGTGATGGAAAATTAAATACAGAAAAGAACTTGGCCTCAACTAGCATAGTGGCCATTACCCTGAGGTGGTTGTACTTAATTTCACATTGTCAGCATTCATGGATTACAGAATTTTAAGGCATAGAAAAGGCAGCAACTGGACAACATAGAAACAAGTACATGTGTAAAACTGACAAAGAGGATAGAATGCCTGGAGTTAACGTTCATGCTGTTTAGAAGGCTGACATAGTTCATCAGTCTACAAGCCTCTTAATGTGGGGGGAGTTTGTGAACATCAAAATATCAAGTTTAGAGAGAACATTGAACTCTGAGAACACATTAACAGTCTGGCTAGTTAGCAGAGAGAAGGCTGAAGTAGAGATTTTGTACAGAAAGTATTAGCTTTGTGTGGTGGAGTCTCAGAGTGTGTCAAAACTATATTCAGTGTCACAAGCTTCCCCCCCTCTTCTCATACAAACCTGAGCAATCCTATCAAACTTTCCTATTGTACAAAAAAGTCATTTATTATTTGATTGTGGAAGAGAAATAATATCAAATTTTCAACAAAATTAAGGAACAATGTTTGTCTGTCAGCTTTGACATATCAGCCTTTTTTTCTTATTTTTTTAACGTTCGTCTTTTGTCGGTTCACTGCCGTCATTCGTTTTTTTTCATCCCCGCCACAACGGCCAATGACCTCCGACTTCGAAGGATTTTTCTATCCCAGATTTGATCCATTACATTTATTTTCATATCTTAATTCTTGAGAAAAGCCAGTATTTCTCTTTTTAATGTTCAGTGCTAAACAAGGGAACTACTGGTACCATTTTTAAAACGTCTTTGGTATGACGCAGTCCTTGACTGGGGATTGAACCCGGGACCTCCCGCACTCGAAGCCAGCACTCTACCACTAGGCTATCGAGGAGGCGTTTATCAGCCTTTTAAAGCTCTCTATAATTATATGTAGGTTGAAAGTCGGATCGATTTTATACCTGCTAGTATTTCACAGTCGTTATCAATATCAGCTCATAAAAGAAGAAACCTAACACTTACATATACACAGTAATTACAGTCCAAATGCTGCGCTAAATTTGACCCATTTTTCATGTAAAGCATGTCTAAAATGACAGAAGGTGGAATTAAACTACTATAATTAAGACTTGTTAAACTTCATTTGCATAAACATTTTTTACAAACGAGCCTTCAGTGAATATGGCTGTACTGTACCTGCTATGTATATTAGTAAAATCCATGTCGGTTTGTGAAAGATGAATGGTAATAATGATAATTTGGCTACCGTGAGGCAATTTCTTTCCTGACAATTTTGATGTTTATATACCTGCTTCCATACACTTAGAGATAAGATGCCAGATAAGCATTCTGTCTGTTGAAAATGTTATTTTCTCTCTTAATATTCAGTAATTATACTACATGTAAATCCTCAACATTTATGTGTACAAGGTTCATTATTCTATCTCAACCCATTCCTTGTCTGCCATTTCTTTCCGTTTTCTTCAAAATTGAGCATACATTTCTAAGAGAGAACAAGAGACAAGCAAAAACTGGAATGTACAGAGAATTTGCATCCTGCAGTTTTTATGTGTGTGAACTATTTCTCTAGGAAAGTAGTACACGTGAAAATGATCTTGGTATACACACATGTAGTTTGTCATAGTTATATAGTGCAAGGTAGAACACTGAAGGGCTTGAATTATTGATGACTGAAAGGGTAAACACCTATTGTTGAGGCCTGTATAGATGGATATTGCCCCACAGATTTGCACAAATATGCACCAGAGTGGAAACAGGACATTATTGGGTACTCATTAAACTAGCAGTCAGTTTCAATACAACAGTTTTTAGATGTCCCAAAGTTGAATCCAGGATCTCCCAATTAAGTGCTATAATTGTGTATTGAGTTTACTGTTTACATTGTTAAGGACACTTATAACAGTTCATGAGTTGTCTATATATCAACATTAAGTCTGAGTATGTGCTAAAACAAAGGAAGAACCAGACTTGTTCATGGTAGACAAAGGGTTGGGTGAAGGGTATATTGTGTCCTTGTGTTTCATTATTTAGGATCTGGGCCCTTAAACATTTGTTTACTGTCCTTAACTGCCCATATCCTTCTCTGTAAGGGCTTGTCTGTCTGTGCCCTCTGTATTAACCCATGTAATGTACACAACCACACATCCTTTACTGATCAATAAGTTCTCTTTTGCCTAATAATATAGGAATTAGTAGTTTATTATAGCAGAGGCTTGTGTTATTTCCACATAGTATAAAACATCATACATGTATAGGAAGTCCAAGTATCATTATATACATGTGCAAACATCATTATTCTGTCCAAAGACAACATGAGTAATCCACATTACATAAAACTTGCACAGACTGACTTCTACATTGTACGCATGTCTGACTATTCAGACCATAGAACAAAAAAAACCCACAGAATTAATGAAGTTATTTGTTAGATTCATTTATGAAAACTCCACAACTTTGCTGGATATTACATAATTGTCTGCATGCTTGGAAGTTTTGTGATGTTTTGTAGAGAACATTATATAGGCTGGTCTTTGACTTTGAATACTGCAGCTGGCAATGTGAACTGAGTGGATACTGTAAATGTTGTATACTTGCGATTTCTCTATTTTCTTTCTGTGTCACCGGGTTCTTTGCAAAACTCTAATTTACGGTACACAACAAATATTTCTATCAGTGTTACATTGTGTGTTTGTTATAACTTCTGTAATGGGTTTAAAAAGAGTTGGTTTCATGATATGAGATTTACCAAACCTTGGAACAATGCAAGTCTGCCATTATCAAATACCCCCTCTCCCTTCCCATACCTCGAGATACAAGTCCTGAACACTGGTTGTTGTTAAAGGAAGTTAATATCTACAGAAACATGATAAAGCCTGATACAGTGTTATATATTTAACATCTATTAACAATAATTAACACTAATTGGAAGATGAGAGTATGCATTCAATGAGGTGTTTACCTTCCTTTTCAATTGGTTTTCATTCACTGATAGGGGAAGGGTTCTCTTGGTAGATGATAATACTCTCTATTTTGGCATTCACTGATCGATCCTTTAAACAACTGTGAGGCTGAATGAATCATGTTAGTTTAGGTGAAAGAACTGCCTGAACTTGTAGTCTACAGTAACTGGGTGCAAAGAACATTGGCAAAGCTCTTAATCCCAATAACAAGCACATAGTTAACATACCAATTATATTTATGTCAAAATGCTATATGAATGGGCTGCTCTTGGATTTAAAGAACATTTTCCAACAGATATAAATGTTTTAGGATCCTATGTGAAGCCTTACAGGATATCCATGGTAATGTGTGGCATGAACACAGTATGGCTCCTTTTTCCACTCCCCCC
>ENA-OREC01001411-OREC01001411.1-marine-metagenome-genome-assembly--contig:-NODE-1411-length-12113-cov-11.913509_pt1 | contig 12113 bp, 9 predicted proteins | sample MGYA00248626_ERZ508543 | MGnify/ENA primary metagenome ERZ508543 (study PRJEB26211, sample SAMN05518279) | marine metagenome | isolation source: Puget Sound, Washington, USA | host: Bankia setacea... | reverse complement strand
CATCGATAATACAACGTTATAGCAAGATGGGCATCGATAATACAATGTTATAGCAAGATGGGCATCGATAATACAACATTACAGCAAGATGGACATCGATAATACAACGTTATAGCAAGATGGGCATCGATAATACAACGTTATCGAAAGATGGGCATCGATAATACAACGTTATAGCAAGATGGGCATCGATAATATAGCGTTATAGCAAGATGGGCATCGATAATACAACGTTATAGCAAGATGGGCATCAATAATACAACGCTATCGAAAGATGGACATCGATAATACAATGTTATAGCAAGATGAGCATCGATAATACAACGTTATCGAAAGATGGGCATCGATAATACAACGTAATAGCAAGATAAGTATCGATAATACAACGTTATCGAAAGATAGGCATCGATAATACAACGTTAAAGCAAGATGGGCATCGATAAAACAACGTTATAGCAAGCTGGGCATCGATAATACAACGTTATAGCAAGATGGGCATCGATAAAACAACGTTATAGCAAGCTGGGCATCGATAATACAACGTTATCGAAAGATAGGCATCGATAATACAACGTTATAGCAAGATAAGCATCGATAAAACAACGTTATAGCAAGATGGGCATCGATAATACAACGTTATAGCAAGATTGGCATCGATAATACAACGTTATCGAAAGATAGGCATCGATAATACAACGTTATAGCAAGATGGGCATCGATAATACAACGCTATAGCAAGATGGGCACCGATAATACGATGTTATAGAAAGATGTTCACCAATAATGCAACGTTATAGAAAGGCGGGTACCAATAATACTACGTTATAGAAAGATGGGCACCAATAATACAACGTTATGGAAAGTCGGGTACCAATAAAAACCTATTATAGAAATATTGGCACTAATAATACAGCGTTATAGAAAGATGGGCACTAATAATATAACTTTATAAAAAGATGGGCACCAATAATACGCCGTTATCCGTTATAGAAAGATTGACACCAATAATTAAACGTTTAACAACGGTGTATGATCGATACGGTACACCCTGATGTAAAATGTAGTCGTTCCATTTCTTTTTCATTTGTCAATTACCTTCGTTGAGTCGCAAAATCTGCTTTATTTAAAATGCTGCTAAATTAGACAGCCCATACAATAGCCAACATTCCGTTTGACGACGCGTTTTAAGTTCATCATTACTATTTCTACAATATCGGACCATCAGAAAAACGAGCAAACTTTGGTCATGAAACCATATAACAGCAATTGTAACACAAATAACAATTTTCAGTCAAGCTATATAAGATGTGCACGAGTGCATGTTACAAAAAAATGTGATAAATCTTGGTGAAGTAGAGTCTGTTAAAAGGCCTGAAGTCATCTCTGTTGACATGATATAGCAGTATCAATACATATCGGTTTGTACTTAGCACGCATATTCTGGTTTACATGTGAAACAGTTTTAGAGTTCAACATTTCATTTCCCTTGTAATTTGTTGCATATTCTGGTTTACATTTGAAGCAGTGTATAAGAACAATTATATTTCATTTCCCTTGTAAGTTGTTGCATATTCTGGTTTACATTTGAAGCAGTGTATAAGAACAATTATATTTCATTTCCCTTGTAAGTTGTTAGGCACACATTTACGTTTCTAAAGCAAGTGCTATGCTTCAATGTTATGCATTTAAATTATAAAGAATTACAAAAGACATGATTGTGCTTATTCATGGTCTGATAATCTGCTTTAAGTTTCGGGTAAACATCTGTTTCAAGTTTCGGATATACATCTGTTTTAAGTTTCGAATATATACATCTGTTGCAATTTCCGATATACATTTGTTTCAAGTTTTGGATCGATTTCTGTTTCAAGTTTTCGGGTAAACATCTGTTTCAAGTTTCGGACATACATCTGTTTCAATTTAAGGATATACATCTGTTTCAAGTTTCAGCTATACATCTGTTTAATTTCCGATATATATCTGTTTAAAGTTTCGGCTATACATCTGTTTCAGGTTTCGGATAGATATCTGTTTCAAGTTACGGATATACATTTGTTTCAAGTTTTGGATATATTTCCTTTTTTAAGTTTCGGATATACATCTGTTTCAAGTTACGGATATACATCTGTTTCAATTTAAGGATATACATCTGTTTCAAGTTACGGATATACATCTGTTTAATTTCCGATATATATCTGTTTAAAGTTTCGGCTATACATCTGTTTCAGGTTTCGGATAGATATCTGTTTTAAGTAACGGATATACATTTGTTTCAAGTTTTGGATATATTTCCTTTTTTTAAGTTTCGGATAGATATCTGTTTCAGGTTTCGGATAGATATCTGTTTCAGGTTTCGGAGATACAGGTACATGCATCATCACGCCCAAGTTGGAACACTGGCTGGTCATTACATGGCATCGTTAAAGTAATAGTTTAACTTACACTTAGATTTTTTAACTAGGATTCCAGACGTCCTGAAATTTGTCTGACTAATTTTCTTCTATCGCCATTGATTCCCATCATCAAAATATTACTTAACAACAACCCAACAGTAAACAAGACTTAACTACAACCAAACAGTACACAAGTCTGACCTATTGTTCGCGGCGATTCCTGGCTACATTGAGCATCACTTCATGGCTTTTCTGTGCACACACCTTAGTGATCCATTTCTCACCTTCTTCCACAGGCCTTATGCTTAGACACATGAACTGTTCCTTGCTGCTGTCGTATGTACCCACCAATCTAAGGGGACAAAACGGCCGCTATTTCAATCAACGTTTTAAAACATGCATGCTGGAAATCTACGTAAAATTCCAACATTAAACTGGGTTCATTTAAGAAAATTAATAATCAATGTTTTTTATTGTTAATGTATGTACGTGTCTGTCTTGGTAGTGTGATTTGAACTCCAGTACTACATTATGCAAACATGAAACTAAATGATCTAAAAGGGCTAGACTTACTGCATGTAAATGTATGGGTCTTGTTAATTTTTGTTTCGAGTTTGGAGAAAATAAGAGAAAGTAAGAGTAAAACGAGAGGTAAACACATTGCCTAGAAGTATGTACATGTACTGTTGTGTCACCTATGACTAATGATAATGATGACGGAGAGTGATTTATGTGTGTGTGTCTTACAACAGCACACAATGTCGAACATTCCGTAAACAGATCGGTTCAACATATCATCCGTTGAATTGTACAGATTTAGTAGTTTGGTATTATACTCTGGGCCTAGTCGGCGAAGCGCTGTGGGTTGTGTCTGACACGTAATCGGTCACTCGTGAGTTGAACCCATCACAGGCTCTCGCTGCTTCCTTCAGCAAGTAACTTTACCCTCAGTAACTAGTTGGCTCCAGAGACGTACATGTATGAGCGTGTTTACATTAAAACAAATTTTGCTTGTTTCTAATCGACTTTAAATGGGTGTTTTTGTATAAACTACACAATTAGACCTTATTTTAGTAAACGTACCCATAACTTGTATGTAAGACTTTTTAAGTTTAAAATAGAGATAACACACAGTTTATCACGAACACGAGTTTAATGTGAACAATGAACAACAAGGTACAGAGAAGTTCCTGTATTAAGCCCAGCCTTCGGGTCCGACAAAAATGTTGTTTTTATAGCGAGACCTAAATACATTGACAATGGCTGTTTAAAAGCTAACAGGTTTTTTTTCTCAATAACGGACCAGTCCTTTTATCGTGTGGTCTAAGTAGAGAAACTTGTAAATACTTATGCCGTTTATGAGAACACAACATGGAGCGTTGTCTTTCGTGTGATGTGTATTGTATCTCCAAAAGGAGAATTATTAACATGCAACTCTTTGAACAAAGCAATAACACATGAAGACGTGTGTGCACAAAAACAAAACCAATATTACCTGTACCACAAGCCTCGGGTAACTTTGGGGAAAGGTCGATCCTGTCAAAAGAAAAACATGTCTTAACAATAAAACCAAGTCCATTGAAGTGTGAAATTGTTTGTTTCAATGTTCCGAGATGATACAGGAACATATACAAGTCTTATAAACGCTTGTAAGAGATCTATTCACTAATAACTGGTAGTGGTATAATATTGCATATGGTGACTTGATTATAAGATTTTAATATTTGGGATAAAAAGTTATGTCTCGGAAAATACCACAATATGTCTCTTGTCAATAATGGAAACATGTGTTGAATGACAATTTTTAAATGCAAACATTTTAGTTTTATGTTCAAACAATTAGCCTTATAGCAAATGTACTCCCGTTGTTTGACTGGGAAGTTAAAGTTGACTACTGTAGAGTTTAGAGAGATGGAAGATGACGCTCAGTCCCGGCTCCACGTTACTTTGTTGTTGAGCTGTTAGGTATGATATACAGCGCATCTTAGACTGTACATGAAAAACTTGTTCTCCATATGTTTGTCACCAATTGCGGCCACTGTATGTTCAAATAAGTCACCGCTTTGTCCACATATCGATTTCATACCATCGATCCATCACCCGACAACATTTACTGTGATTTTATGGTCGTAGCCGAGGGGCAAATGCATTGTTTTCTGTGGGATAACTCACTTCATCTAGGCCTTTGTAAAGCTCTTTTTATAATGTCCATGTATACATAAGCGTATCATTACTGCCTTTATGATTAGAGTTCGGAAATACTCTGCCGTGTCATAATAAACATGAATATGAGAGCAAGTATTCGAGAATCTACCGGTAGTAACAAAGAAATTGCGCTGTGAGTAATACCTGAGTGATAGTTAACAATACTCTGTCCACAGTTCATTAACGGCAAATATATATAGAGCATCCGAATGAGAATAATATAAATGTGTGCGAGTTCCACTCAAACCTACGTAGCGTTATGTGAATTAAGACTCGTTGCGGTAAACAATACCCCTACGTAATGAACTTGTATGAGTTCATGCAGTGGTGGGTAGTTCTTGTTGACGAAATATTAGATCAGGTTAACATATAGCCAATGTACATAGCCAATATACAACCACTTTTAAAATATAGCCAACGACGTGTATACACACATTTGCAAAGTTTAGCCAACGACATGTACAGGCACAATTTCAAGTTTAGCCAACGACGTGTACACGCGCACTTTTAAGTTTAACCAACGACATGTACATGCAAAGTTTCAAGTTTAGCCAACGACGTGTACACGCGCACTTTTAAGTTTAACCAACGACGTGTACATGCAAAGTTTCAAGTTTAGCCAACGACATGTACAGGCACAATTTCAAGTTTAGCCAACGACGTGTACATGCAAAGTTTCAAGTTTAGCCGACGACATGTAAACGCACAAGTTCAAGTTTCGCCGACGACATGTATACGCACAAGTTCAAGTTTAGCCGACGACATGTAAACGCACAAGTTCAAGTTTAGTCGACGACATGTAAACGCACAAGTTCAAGTTTAGCCGACGACATGTAAACGCACAAGTTCAAGTTTAGCCGACGACATGTATACGCACAAGTTCAAGTTTAGCCGACGACATGTAAACGCACAAGTTCAAGTTTCGCCGACGACTTGTATACGCACAATTTCAAGTTTAGCCGACGACATGTAAATGCACAAGTTCAAGTTTAGCCGACGACATGTATACGCGCAAGTTCAAGTTTAGCCGACGACATGTAAACGCACAAGTTCAAGTTTCGCCGACGACATGTATACGCACAATTTCAAGTTAAGCCAACGACATGTGTACGCACAATTTCAAAGAAGACACAATTCAGTGTTTCCTGGCTTTCATCTTTGAGCAGGAACTCTTTACAGCCCTCGGAACGCCTTCCAACCGCTGAGTCCAAGATACCTGTAAATATGCATGACATAAAACAGTGCGAGTGTGGATAACATAGCCGATCAAAGGGAGTTCTAATATGGTTTAATCGTTGGTTAGTAATCGGATGAGACGGGTAAAATAATGCGGTCTGCAAGACAAATAAAATACTGAGAAAAATTACAACTGAAATTAAACCTTGTTAGTCCACATTTGAAATGCAACGGTATACATTATTTAAAAACAACTAGAATTATCAGCAGTGTGCTATGGCATTTTTATAATATATTCGTCCGAGGAGCCGTGTATTTACTTTTACTTTTATATTATAGTTCGATAGCACTAATTTGTATACGCACAATTTAAACAAAGACACCTTTTAGTTGGTAAGCTTACCGTAGATTTCTGATAGGACTTGTATAGTGTTGTTCTTGAGCTTGCTCCACCGTTTGACACCAGCAACATTGGCAGTGACAAACAATGGTCCTGTGCTCGGCTCCGACACTGGCTTCTTTGTCTTTGGCTAGGACAAATAAAACGAGTTTGCGCGAGACGTGAATACTCCGTACATATGTCTATATCTAAATCACAAACATATCACAAATAGCTGGTCTAATAGGCATAGGAATATTTTATCGAGAGGTCAAATGTATGATGAAGAGTTTCTTCTATCTTATATAAGTGTATTTCATGTTTGCTTAATCAAATTGAATACAATCTTTATGATATGGTAAACTGTTGAAGTGATATTAAGACAATAGACTATGCATACATGGCACAGCCGTGTAGATAACAAAAGGCTAAAATGCTGACATAGTGATGAATGTGTATATACACCATTGTACGGAACAAGGGATACCATCGTTAAAATGGACCTAGTCAACTACCACGAATATAAGAAACGTTTTAGTATATACGATACCACTGGAGTTGGCATTTGTATACGAGATTCCTCTTCAAACGACGTGTCCCAATCATCAGCGTCCCCGCCAGAACCCATAGAACCCATCGCCATGTTTCTCGGTGGACCTTCAAAATGGTCCAAGGGCATCCAGTCGTTATGCGTCCATGGGTGTATCGGACCTCCAGAAAAAGAACACGCATTTCCAACAACGTTGTTAGATTGGTTGCGATAATGATATAGAGGTCCCGATGTACCACGTGATCGGGCTGAGTTCCTGTCATTCGTTATATAATCACGTAACTGCGGACGTCCTGATTGTTGAACCGGTATCGAGTTAACGTAACCTTGAAACGGGAACCCTGATTCTCCTTGATACGAGTAATCGCCTTTGCATTGGCTGAAGGTTGGATCAGCGATGGGACCCGTGTGAAGCAATGAAAAGTGGGGTCGTGAACTTGTACCGGGTGCTTGGTCGCGAGTTTGGCATACGTAGGGTTGCATTCGTCCTCTTTGGTTCCTTGGTAATATAGGTGTGTTTTGATATTCAGTGTAGTTGATTGGACACCGATTGAAGGAGTTATCGTTATAACCATGTTCATCTCTAGAAGTCCACGAGTTATTAGTTCCACCAGAAAATCTTCTAGTGCTACGGAAAAGAAGACAATGTTACTGTGTCATGAACATGTCATACTAGAATATAGGTAAACACCAGCAATAGTATGGACAGTTTTAATCATGTCATGGGACGCGTTGCCTAATACATCCAGGTGTAAATAAAAATTATTCTATTCCCGATAACCATATATTTCCTATTTTTTGCTTTTGATTCTAGTAAGCCTTGTTCTCAAAGAAAGGTTATATTTTCAAGACGTTAATAATTTTACTTGTTTCGAAACTGTTCTTCTCCCAGACTAGCGCCGTCATCTCTGGAAGTGATTGCGGTCCGCCCTGTAAACAATGAAATACAGTGGAGTATTTTAAAACAAGTAACCCAAATCAATCAGAAATGTCCTTTTCAATCCTTCAAGCGTTAAAAATGTATACAAAGAGCTTGACATAGAAACACATTTGATCCGTACTTCAATGTCTAAATTGTCTTATATAAGGAACGATGCGGTATGGAGTGTTATTTTACCGGCATATTGATTGTACAATTAATGCGGAAGGCAACAATGTTTTCCGGAACTATTTTAAACGACATTTTTTCAGTGGAAAAAAACACACGAAGACAATTAATCCTTTTATGTTCAAATTCTTTGAAATGCGAGATACCCTGTACTTGGAAACTATCACTGCCTGTTACACTTTATTGTACATCATGTATACTAAATTAGATGTGTGTGTTGTTATTTCTTTGTGACTTATTTATAAATCAAGATTTATGTCCGGTTAAAATGGCTGCATAGCGGGGAAAAATGTCAGTTCATATCATTGAGCAAATAGTGAAATTTCTCAAACTCCATCTACAGCATCTGCATTGACAAACGGTTCTATTTACCTATCGATGATGACCGACCTCTTCCTGGATTTCCGTCACCATGGGAATAGTTCATCTGTCTTTGAAACCCTTCCGATACATGTAGCATTTTAACATACAGGTTATTGAGCTTATAACGGATAAAAACTTCACATTTGCTTATTTTAATATATATATCACGCATGTAGACAGGTGAAGACTGTGTGTGAATCTGGAGAAGACCAAACATATCGTCAGTCTAAACCAAACACGCTATGTACTATGGACTATGATTGGAAGAAAATGCTAATAATGATCTAATGTAATAGGCAGAATTTCCGAGAAACCATAAAAACATGGCAAAACAGTGTCTTAAGATGCATCAACTTCAAAATTAAACTTCAACGATATCACTTGATGAAATGTTGAATATGTCCTACATGTATTGTATTAAAATAAGTGGCCAGCAATACGAAACGTATCTTACATCTGCAGGTATATAGTCCGATCGGAATCTTCTCAAGGGCAATAGGTTCTATTGTTTACGTAATTATTAAGCCACACTGTGACACTGCCCTTTTCTGTGCCTTGCTATAAACTACTGTTAGGCATATGAATATGCAAAAAGTTGTATAACCTGATGGTGCCGGTAGTTGCATTGATGACTTCGTTGCATTGCTCTGCCACGGACGCTTTCTGGTATCCATAGCTCCCGTGATACGGTGTATTGAGTCCCTTAACTAAATATAAAACAGACAATCAAACAGGTCATTATTAATAAAAAAGGAAAGTGTAGGTTAAAGGTTGTACTTGAGAAAACTAGTGAGTCTTGTAGCTTAGTAACAATCTCCCATGCAGTCTCTCTCATATATATTATGCGTGTCAAGGGAGGTCACTGCGTAGGAGATTGCCTTGGTAAATGTATACATGTCAAGTGACACCAAAGTTGAAACCATAGTATTATAATTCAGTTCAATTGTGAAAATTGGCCAAATCAGACCGACCGATGATGTTTATAATAACCCTGACTTTTATAATAACCCCATGATTCTTTCTTTCTTGCTATTACGATCTGTGAATACATTATGTATATGTTTAACTGTTATCAGTTAACTCCTTATAAATCATTGATCACCTTCAGTGTGTATGCCGAGAAAATAGCTCATGTTTTATACAAAACAAAATGGTATCGTAATTTTGGGCTATTTTTATATTTATCTTGCCTCACAAGAGGTGTTTTATATAAGGTCCAGTTGCCTAACAATGTACCACTGACAAACAGTTGTATGTTAAGTCAGTGGCATATTAAGGGATACTACTTGTACGTCCGGGCGTAACATTCGAAATAAAAATCGCTAGAAAGGCAAACATTCATTGAAATCCTCTGCTTCGCCAGGATGAGGGTGTTAATTTTGATAAGTTTGCAGAAAAGAGACTCACACTGACATTGGTATTTAAAGTCTGATCTGAAATTAAATTTTAAAAAGTTAAATCGAAAAACTGGTCAAGTTGTCCCTATTTAATAAGATTTACCACCGGATGGTCAATGATTCATCAATGGGACCGTCCGGGAAGCTTGTCAAATACTGTGTGCGAAACACGCATCAGAACAGCATTAAAACAGGGAGACACGAAACGTTTGTTTTCGTTTAGAGTTCTCGGAAATAAATACCTTTAGTAATCAGGCATCATATTGTTGTTGTTTTTTCTAGAGAAAGCCAATCTTATTTCGCGGTCCAGTTTCAATGCTGTCAATAGTTATCAAGGTGTGACTGCGTGCTTGAATGCGTCGGCAGGCTTGTTTAATGAGTATGTCGTCAATTGAGAAAAAATGAACTCTATGAAACTTGCAGAACGTGAACTTGTTTGGAAATCTTTGGTAAATATACCAATGCTGCTTTCTTGATAACACTTGAAGTTAAAGTTGAACGAACTAAAAAACAAAAAAAATACTCTCTTGACGCACATGTATGGACGATTAGAAAGAAAATATGCTGTTTTGGATTTAGGCCGTTATGGAGTTGTGCCTTCCTGACTCACATCTTACCAATCTCCAACGCAGTGATCTCCCCTGACAAAATGAATAGACTGAAAATAGAAAGACTGCAAGGAACGCCAACTCAACCATGCATGGGCGATTGATCTTTAACCCAACATCACTGGTGACTCTAGGATAGATCGAAAACTGCTGAACAGGAAACTTCCCAAATGAAGCCACTATTTTTCATACCAATCCTAAAGTATTTTAACAATTAGCATTTCACTAGCAAGTGTCAACATTGTCAATGCAATAAAAAAACTCGTACTTTCCAACTATGTGCGATTGTTTCACTTCACGTTATATAACAAGTCTATTTTTCGCGCTATTTTATTCGGATACAGGTTATTACCTTCTTTCAGTGAGTGTTTCGTGTGAATACTCTCTAAGAGAAAGGTAAGTTTGGTATATTTACCAAAAATGGCCGCTGATGCAGAAATTGTCAGAATATCCTACACCGAACTCGAAGAACGTGCTAACCTAATTGAAGAGAAACAAACCGATAGTAGAAAAGCACAGACTAAAGAAGGTAAATGTCGGAAATATCTCACTTGACAAGATGACTTTCATTCTAAGGCCGAAAAGTCACGGTGTTTACGAAAAGTAAAATGACTTCAAACTGTTCTCATTCTCGAATAAGTGAAACATGATTCATTCATGCACCTTTGATATCATTGTCATTTTGTCTCTCGAATTTACAAAGATCGTGACACTGTGTTATTCAATCCTTAATTTAGGTTATCTTAATAGGAAAAGAATCTGGTGTTCAAGTCTAAATGGCAAGTTGCAAAATGCAATCTATATCAGCAAACCGCAGAACATTCAGAATGTACTTGTTTGTCGTAAATTTAATAAACAGGCTTAACATTTACCTAGGACTAAAGACAGTGTCGAGAAAGCCATAGTAAGTGTTTACTGGAAGAGCTTCTTTTGGTAATATGATATTTGATTGAGCCGCTTGCAGAAGTATTGTATTTCTACTTTAGATACAAGCACACAGTTTGTATGTTCATATAAGGAGGTTTTAATTTGCATATAATAAGTTTACATAGCAGATATCAACAACATATCACAGTCATCTTGCTCTCCAGCTCGTCAGGCCATGGCTTCCGCTCGATTTCCCCTGCGCTGGTCCCCGGTCTATTACGGGTATATAAGCCGGCGCTCTGGTATCCAATAGCGGCCCATCTCATGACACAACAGAAGTACCTGGGGATTTATTTTGAAATCTATAGTCATTGAACTGTTAGACAACTTTGATACAAATAGACATTGTAATATCCATTTTCTCTCTGGTTCTGATATAGGCCTACTTTACAACTGAGTGGTTTGGGAATTGATACAATTAACAACTAACCATGGAAAGTACTGTATATTCTTAAGTGCCTTTAACTAGACTCCTATCTATCTTCCAATAATGTCAAACCCCTGCTGGGCACCTAGACAAAAGTTGAACGCTAAAATAATAAAAAAATGGGCCTTGAAATTAGTATTTAAAAACACCCCCCAAACTGTCTTCTGACCTTTTGTGTGACACATTTAAAAGCAAAGCCTACAGTATGTGATGTTTTAGGCAACTTTTAAAATCCAAACATAACAGACTCCTCAAGATTACTTTAAATTATCCAGCTCACTACCTTCTTTGAATAACTAATGCACGACTTAGCTGAGAATAAAAGTTGCCACGCAAGTGAGTGAAAGAAGAATGTCACACAGAATTTAACTCCCCCAAAAATGTTTGTTTCTTGTGAAACTATACAGTCATTGTTATCATTTGCAAATAAAATCAATAGTCTACCACTTGTACGTGTAATAAAGATAAGATAGTGTTAAAGTTTGAATAGATATTAACAATATTTATATATCTATTAAATATAGAACTATCACTGATGTGTATATCCCATATCTCAACATTGTCAAGGGTAAACCATGAA
>ENA-OREC01001410-OREC01001410.1-marine-metagenome-genome-assembly--contig:-NODE-1410-length-12113-cov-13.379196_pt1 | contig 12113 bp, 3 predicted proteins | sample MGYA00248626_ERZ508543 | MGnify/ENA primary metagenome ERZ508543 (study PRJEB26211, sample SAMN05518279) | marine metagenome | isolation source: Puget Sound, Washington, USA | host: Bankia setacea... | reverse complement strand
TACATACTAGATGCACCATAGAATTTAAAGAAAACAAGGACAAAATGGCACACCTATCTAGACTATATAAATGTTAAAATGAGTATCAACAATGAAAACTGTAGGCCACATAAAGTCTCGTGAAAAATGAAATAATTGATTGCTTCTGGTTGACTGTATTCCAGGTTGTGGTTTGTGTTGTTTTTTTGTGTGTTTTTTATTTGTGTTTTTTTGTTGTTTTTGTTCTTATGTTTGTGTGTGTGTGTGTGTGTGTGAGGGGTTGTGTTGTTTAGTAAAGGTAGAATATGGTCGACCAGACTTTGTAAGCTCTGTTTAGATTGTTCTTCCTTTACATGTATCTGCCAAGAAATTCAGATGAAAACCACATTCTCTGGAAGTCTGTCATAGAGGTTTTAAAAATAAGACTTTTCTTTGCTGTGAACAGAATCAGTTATAGCTATTTGACATGTGCGCGTAATGTAAGTAAGATGTACAAGTCTATAAACTCTCTGAGTCGGAATAAAATGACAAAGCTTTTCATTGTAACTATGGTTTTGTGCAAATTTATAGACACGTAACAAAAAAACAGCTGTTGTCTATATGTGCAAGAATTGGAATAGTGTGAGAGCAAATGCTGCAAGTAAATGGCTTAGTGACTTAAGTAATAATTTATTGCCTCGCTGCAGGTGTGCTTGAGCGTTGTATACGGCTGCACAAACTAGTTGAAGACCAGGTTTCTGATATTGATAAGATTATTTTTCTAAATCCAGTCATTATGGTTACTTTATACTTCCTTTTTTTTTTTTTTTTTTGCTATTTGGCCAAGGATATGATATATAACATAAGCTCACCAGAAATATTACTAGATCAGAGAAGAGCAGTTCATAAGCGTCACATGTTGTAGTAACCATAGTAATGTATCAACAGATATTTCCCTAAACAAAAGCTATACACAACAAAACAATCACACATGAAATATGTAAAGTATAATGCAACAATGATATATGACACAAACAGAATCTGGCTTTACCTTTACAAATACTACTAAGTGAAAAATAACAAAGGGAGTTAACCAAGGCTTAAATGGCGTAACATTTAATGATCATATATTTACGAGTATCCCAACCTGTCCCATATTAATCATCAATTTTATCCACGAGATTCCCAAGTTTTACCAGTATTTACCATTTGGTCTTTGATTGGATAGCTTATCGATATTTATCTTAATACAATAACTTGTCCTCATACTAATTGGCCCAAACTAATAGTTAATGTTCATTGATTCTTCTTCTATTTGTGCCATATCTAAAGTACACACAACATAAAAACAACAAAATAAATGTTACAAACACACTACAAATAATGCGTACACAATGACTATCAATGACCAGCAATGTATGGGGGAGAACTGATATATATGGACAACTATAACATCCTTGCTATGCTGGACGACCCAGGCAAATAGTCCCACACTTGTACATGTACATAGTCATATAGTAAAGAATAATGTTTCAGGTTGTTCTTATTTTCAGGATGGTAAGTTAACTTATACGTCTAAGTACAGTTCTTCCTTAAAACTGACCATAGCTCAAAACACAAACACACACAATAGTTGTAAGAATAAGTGCATGAACTTAAAACTACTCCAATCCAATGTGCATTATATCCATGCACTGTTTATAATACAAGATGTATGTACTAACACATGTTCAAAGTTCAGCAATATCTATGGTTACATTTACTTATCTATGGATACACAAATATATATTTCCATTGCAGTATAAATGTTCAAATACGGTGTACTATATATATATATATATAAGTGGTGTAGACAATCTTAGTGCTTGTTAAATAGTGACAATTCTAATTCGTCAAAAATAAATCAACTAAACTAAATAGCAAAATTATAGCAAAACTCAAAAGCTGAAAACCAAAAAAAAAAAGTGATAATATCCTGTACTCACTGAGAACACATAAATGAATGATGAATGTCAAAAACATAACAAAAGTAACAAAACATTTATAAGAAAGAAAGAAGAGAGAATGAAAGAAGTAATGAGATGTGATGAAAGCAGGAAAATGTAACTCTGGTACACATATTATTGAATGTTGGTATGAGTTACTTCCCTTGAGTGTGTATGCTCCTTATAGATCTTATTTTACCACCTTTGTTTGATTTCAGGTAAAGGGGTCATACACTTCTCCCCTTTTGCACCCTACATTAACATACACATTTCTTTCGATAAAAAACCGATTAACAGTAAAAGTAACAAAGACCAGGATGTAAAGTGGAATGTTGGTGATGTTAATTTATCAAACACCCTAAATCCAGCTGGCTACACTGTGACACTTGACCATGAAACATGATGAATAAATGTCCATTATTACATGTGTCATACATAGCAAGGACAGGTGCGGTTGCTGGCCAGTGATAAACAGTAAAAACAAACTATTCACTTACTGTACGTTTTAAGCTGCTAGATTATTCTGAAACTCTCATTTTAAAAATTGTTAAGCTGTAAGGGTGTTTACTATGGATGTAATAGTTGTTTAAAAATGTTTCTTGTAATAGATAAACATGTATAATGCAAGTTGATGGAACACGGTTTTTAACTTAATTAATTATAAAAACTAACATACTATCTTTAATAGTGTTAAGCATGTGGGACTAAAGGGAACTAACTTGGCAATAAATATAGTCTAACATCATAGACAAGGGAAGCAACTTTGATTAGTGTATGAAGGCTCACTGAACCAATACGTATGGTTGAGACTATTAATCATGATTGCATGGCAGCAACACTTACATGGAATTACCAAACAAAAACTGTAAATGAACTTAACCCATTAATTATCTCACATTTCCTTTCACTTCCCTTGATAACAAACTAATCAAACTTCATCTAAACTGCCAGCATTGGAGGATAAACTTGTTAAGTTACTGTCAAGTCAAGCAGCCACTGCCAAGTTAAATTCTACTGTTAGATTCCCCGCCAACACCACTCCAGGTATAGAATATCCAAAATGTCTGATTTACTTTGATAGTTCTAATTTATTTTAAGCATCCTAGGTATTTCCTTACTGTTTTCTGGCAGAGGTTCTCTTGGCTTTATTTACTAACACAACGTCTCTGAGATCACAATCATCCTATGACAATATGATGATAAAATATACACCCTGAAATTGTTTTTTTGTAGACTAAATATAAACCAATTTTGGTGATTTTGAAATGTAGTATTGGAAGATCAATCTGCTTTATGCATAATGTATGACCTGAGAGATCAACCATTACAATGTTGTACGTGATTATAAAAACTGAAATCAAACTCTTGTGCTTAAGTAAGATCCATAACTGTGAGCATCTTGGTGGTGAATGATATCGCACTGAATACTTATATATAGCATGTTTTTTCTATGTTGTCTGATAACAAAAACATGATTCCATACGACCTAGAAGCATGGCAAGACGTCTTGAGGCACACTTATAGCATGGCATGCGTTTCAGGGGCCACATGAAGACCTTAAAACTGGCCAATCAGGGGAAAGGCAACAGGACAAAATGGACTAATCAAATGAGTGCTATGACGGATGTTGGCTATGTTTTTACTTAAGTTTAATATAATATTATACTCCAGGGTCGCAAACAGCAGCAAATGAATGTAAATGAAGCACTGTGCAGTGATATGAACTTTTGATTAAAAAGCACTTAACATTTTGTACATGATATGATACTTGCGCAATAAGAAAATGATCATACTCTTTTGTTTACAACATCCAAGCTAAACAGCTAAGAGTAATGTAACATTTCTGTTTAAGTGTAATACATCTGTGACCTTTCAGGAATATATTCTCTCTATGAATATATGTTACAAAATTAAACTATATCAAGCTAAAGCACATTGAAATCTACCATGGCGCTGTTGCTAACATATAATTATTGCCCTCTTTCTAACGTGTGTACTATAATACAGATAACTGGCTGCAATTAAGCTTTTTTCTAAACAAATAATTGACTGCTGCAATTTGTGTAAGCTTTTACGTGATTTTTTATTCATTAATTGAAAAAACGAACAAGCAGGCATTGGGAGACAGCTGGCAGGAAGCAATACAACATCAAGTTTGGAGTTTTCTTTCTGGGGATGGGGATAAACATGCAAGGGAAGCAACTATGTACACAGTCATCTCCCTTTACTTCAGTTTTCTTCTTTTTGATAATAGTCAATAATTAAATCTTTTCTGTAATTTTATTTTTTAATTGAAGATATACCTTACGATTATCAAAATAAATGAAGATAAATCAACAACTAACAACAGTTGTCAACAAATTACAAAACACACTGGCAAAAAGAATTTACTAAAACTCATGATAGTTCATATAAAAGTATTGTGGCTAATTTACTGCTTTGATTATAGCACCAAACATGGTCATTTTTTTAATTTCTTTGATGCTAAATTATCAAAGGAATATCAAATCATTCTAAATCCTCTGAACATAAACAATATTGACTTTTTCTGAAATGGCCAAGAAAGAACAAAGGGAGCTAACTGTACAGAATAGCTGCCTGAGTATCTGGAGTAGAGGAACTTGTCATTACCTGACTCTTAGATAGGCAGTGGCAAGAGATACAATATAATAATAGATTTCATGTGTGGAAATATGAAACAATGAATATAACAGAAACAACATGGAAAAATGTGCTGAGAACATATTGCAAGTTTACTGTTTATGAGAAATAATAACCAGGATTAAAAACAGAATTTAGAAATTTGAAAGTTTCTATTTCTCCATCACAAGGTTTTATCACTCAAATAGGCACCTATACTTGTTTAGATCCAAACATATATACAGGTACACATGGATCTAAACAGCAGAAAGCACTTTACAGAATTGTAACAGGCACACTTATATCTCAAAACCTTGGCATCATTAGGCTTCTTGAGAAACATATAAAGGTACTTTGATTTATATCTAAGCCTCTTCTAGCCTGGCCAATCTTATATTTATCATCTGGTATTAATGGCTTCGTGGTTAAGAGCAAATTAGAAAATTAGCACTTATAAAAGAGATGTGAAATACCCGGTGCTTTTTTAACTCATTTCTGGTAAGCGAACTTACATGTATTATTTGAATTGGGCCAGATTTATAAATGAACCGCAAACTCGCAATATGCTCTTAACAACATAAAATAAATCTACAGAACTTTTACACCACTACTACTATATCTAGAACCTAAAACACTTTTGTTTTGGCACAAGAAAAATGCAAATTAACAAAACAGAAATCTGGATTTTTGTGATTCCAAAGTGTGGCGGACAGATTCTAGGAATAAATGTTCAACTTCCTCTTTGCAAAGATGTCTTAACTATATATTATATTCTATGAGACATGAACAGACTTAAACCAGTTTTGCGGCAAGTCCTTGAAATGTCCCCAAACTATGTTCGTACTCAGAAAAACATTCATAGCAGCCATTGTCTGAAATCCACAGGCCACGTTTTTGCCATGAAGGAACCTGTTTTTGCAGCTTTTTTCTTTACTTTCTTGCCCTTGCCTAATTAACATAACGAGAATGCCTATACTACAATAATCTGACACCTATCACTAACACAATACTCTGGACCTATAATAAAACCGAACAACATTAGAGACTACAACAAAAGTAGTGCATAGTACAATAATGGTGTAAAATTTCTGTAGTTTTAAGGCATAGAAAAACATTGTTTTTGGTGAAACTAGTTGGTGAAATCCAACGTTTTTCATGGATTCACCTCCTAGCATTGCGTTGCATGTCTGAGCCAAACACAAAAAATGTCGGAGAAAGTGTTTACAGATTGTGTTTACATATGAATCTCTTATTATCCTTTCCTTTCTTTACACGAGAACTTAAAAACGATATATGGACATAAATAAGCCTCATGTTGCTGTCAGCTATATACATTTCATGGCTAAATAAATATCTTGAGAATCAAATTGCACGAATGCATCAGACTGCACTTAAAGTAGGCACTTTCTTTTCAACTGACTTACTTGCACTGTAAATGTTCTGTGAATGATACAGTTAAAGTTGCCCTAAATCATGGTTTTATACACTCAGAACACACTCTATTTCAAGGGGAGCTTATTTGCAAGGAATCTGTCGGCCAGCTTTACATGAATTTGTATACTTCAATGAATACATGTAAATAAAATTCCAAACACAATGTATGCACTGATCCACAAAAGAATCCACTAATTTGCCTGTCCACCAAATTAAGCTAGCATTTTTAAAGGAAACTCAGCCATGCTTAAAACAATGCCCATGAATGTATATTATAGAAATTCAAACCAATTATTTCAGCGAGTGAATATTTCTGACTTTAAACCAACATGAATTAATGAATAGTTGACTGATACAAATGTACCATACCTATTGCAGGATTCACTGGTTTGTTCTTATGTATATACTTGTAAACAGTTAACAGCAACAAAGCTAGGAGGTGTCCATATAGTGCATTAAACTAATAACTTATATAATGGATAAATCAGACTAATCCAGGAATACACGGCTCTAACACTAACAAATACCATTCATGTTTATGTGATAAAATACTTCTCACAAAGCTAGCCTTTGAACTTCAAGCGCCTTATAGTACATTTGTCTCTTAGTCGTATACGGTTTGCCATAGGTCTCGCTTTTAAAAGTCGCTTGCATCAAATTGGAGTCATAGGAATTAGAAAATACAGTGTCTTTCAGCCTATGCATATAAAACTAACAGAAAATGCAATGGTTTTCATACAAAAAAAAGAATTTGAAAAACATTAAAAATAAAAAGACTGATGCAACTTTAAATAAATATTTAGACTCAATATATGTATGATGTGATGTCAGTCATCTAGGTCTATGGTTACCATAGCAACATACCACAAAGATCTATTTCATTTTTTCAACTTTATCATGATAACCTCAAACTGGATCAATCAATTCTACTTTTGGAACTCGTATTTACTTCAGTCACTACTGCACACTCTAGAAAGGCTCTTGCACAAAACAATGGAAAATTCTAACGTGTGTGAAAACCAGGATGAAATAAAACTGCATTGTCCTGTGATCTAATAAACTCCAAGTTTCACGTGTTCGGCATTCATGCTGCAAGCTTTGTTTGGTAAACCTTAACACTAACTGTATGACAAGTATCGGTAACTACATTTATGGATGGATAGATAGATGTATGACTTCACAATTGGGGTTATACACGATGGTGAATATCTGGAGTACGTGATTGAACCTTACAAGAGCTCTATATGACTTCTTTACAAACAGCTGCATTTGGTTTCTGTTACAATGAAGCAGTCTCTGATTTGAATATCCTGAAGCTGTGTGGATATGTACAATGTATAGATCATTCAGACAGTGTATAGTGACGTCTCTGACTACCAGTATAGCACATGAATACAGACATAGATGGGTACAGATATATGGAGACTTCATGACAGATACTTTTGGTGTGCAAGTATGAAAGGTGCAAGTAACAAGGAAATAAAACAGACCATGGATAGACACAGACAACACAGATTCAAAACACTGATTAAATGAGAACTGTGGTGACAACATGATCCAACATTGCAGTGACGTTATGTTCACGTATTGTGTGCTGTATACACTTACAGAGGTGAGAACAGCTGACATTCCTAGCTGACAGTATCCCTGTTGATGAAACTGGTCCACTATCAATGGTAACCCGTCCACACCTGCATGCGCACATGCACAAATAAGAAACATGGAAAGTCAAATCATATAACATAATGAGTACAATTATACTGTGCCCTTATAATAATAAACATTGCATACTTTAATCGCATAGCTGGCTGCTAGACATTGGCTGCAGTAGCAGAACAAGCTCCAAAGTGCCCATTGTCATGATGCTTGCTTAGAATATCAAGAGACGCATGGCCAAACCTGATTCACCTGTGTCTAATAAAACACCTTCTGACTGCACTTAATTTGTAAACCATTTTCTTCGATTGTGTGATTTGATGAATAGCAAACATGTGATGGACACCTTGAACTTTGTTACAGGTGAAATTAAATGTATTACAAGCTTAACTTATCTACACATTAGATCAATTTAGTTGTTGTTATGTTTTTTGTCATTAGCTGAGTTTGGAACTATAGACAACTATTAAAAGCATTAAAAAAAAACAGATTTCTCTAGTAAAAAAAATTGTGATCGCAAAATTGTGAAACAAAAGTATGTTTAATACCAGCATGATGTCATATTCCAGTGAAAAGCTATCTATTGGACAAAGCACCGTATGGACAATGTTAGAGCTATGATTTCGATAAATGTTATAATAAAAAATAATCATACTTTGCAAATAACTTAATTGACTAGAAAACATAATAAAAAAAACAGACAAAAACATAAATATGTCAATGTAGTGATCAACTAAATAAATGGGGGGAAAACAAACTAATCATAAAACTGTATTTTGTTCAATTTTTTAAACCTGCAGCAGTTAAATGGTGTGTGTGCTAAATAATGACCTGAGCAGAAACTTGAGTTGTAACTTATACATGTAGAAATAAATGGAAAACACTAATATGTTCTATAGGAAACCTGTAAAAAAGTCGAGGATGATTAAACGTACAGTGCCCTGAAATCAACGATTGCACAAACAACAATGTACATAATTACTGCCTGTGAAACCTTATTACTTCCCTTTAAACCTAAATACAATGTAACATGAATAAATAACAACCAATATGTGGAATATCTGCTGAAATAAAAACATGACTAATTTAAAACTGTCCCAAGTGTCATGGACAACAGTGTAACTGAACAGTTATATGGTTACAACATAAACAATAGGTCCAATTAAATTTCTGATTTGAAACTAGGGTACTGTGGATTTAATATATTTCGTGAGACAATAGCTGGCCTTGGATTGACTAACTAACTAACTAAAATGTCAACAAGTTCAGCTTCAAATACTTTGTACAATGTTTGTGATAAAATACATAATTTTATATGTCCACAGAATCATATTGTTTAGGAAATCCCACTAAATTTGTTGCTCACGAAAATAAATGCTTCCACAGTATATCAATATGTTTTGTGTTTATACATGTAAACTTGCGAACACTTATGAGAAAGGTATCATAATAGACGTGCATGTCAGATGTCAATATTTTTGTGAATCTTATTTCAAGCTATGTTTGTTCAATAACGTTATCAGGTTTCAGGAAGTTTCTCTAAACAATTGACACCTTGGAATTTGCTGAGTCAAATAACATAGCTGTCAAGGCTTCTTTATGAAATAAACTTCAGTAATTATAATAAGTTCTGCAACGCTTTCTTAAATATTGTTGATTAAGAAAGTCTCTTTTGTTATTAAAATATTACATCCAAAACTTGCAAGTTTGAGAGTATTTTTTGGGCGGGAAAATATGATGATCGCCGTTTTCAAATTATAGAAAAAATCAATGCTTTATTTGTGATGTTATAACTAGATATGACCAATATACGTGGTAAAGAATATTGAATAACCCTTTTAGATTAATAAATTGTTTTAAGCTTGTAGACAAAGCGAAAGGATCACGTATGAAAGTACGACACCATATGTAGGTGTCTCGGACTACCATTAGTGTCAAACAGGTTTTTTTTCAAAGTTTGTTTACGAGATAACAAGGGTATTTCTGATATATTTAGCAATATATTTGCTTTTATACTCGTATATGGCGCACCGCCATAATTCTTTGAGTTTTGACGGGTTTTTTGGAATCGAGCTAAGTACCCATTTGCACTATCAGACACCGCCTTAATGTTTACATTGACACCGGGTAACGATTATCTTGTGTTAGTATTCCGGTGGCTAACATTAGGTCAGACACAACTAAATTTTCGTAAATTTTGTTTTAATTGAAATGCGTGAGAAATTATGTAGTCAGCGTGAGACCGTGGTTTCATTGCCAAAATCGTGAGACTCATGGCAAGACCGTGAGACTTGACAGGTATGAAATAAGTAACCTCTGACACAAATGCTTAATCAAGGTTACATAATACATTGATGATTAAGTCAAATACTGTAAGCATACATGTAAGCTTGAAATCTGAGGTTGTTTACTAAAACACGACTTAGTGCTTGCTGAGTCAGAACTAAAAGACATAACCTATGTGTATCTTAATTAATATCTCCTGAAAATGGAACCATTCACTCCAGGAAAAAATGTACCCAATTAAAGGGGCACCTGTTCTGTCAGTAAGTACCATAAACATTCCTATTCCATAACTGTAAAGGCACATTCCTAGGTTACTGTAAGTGCTATTACTTTGATAATAAACTGGCTGGACCAAAATGCACAGATACAGTCTTATAATTCAAAAGTTACACAAACCATCTGATCTATCGAAGCTACTGACACTGACAATACAATGCTTTCTTAGTTAAACAATGTCAGAATTTATGGTCCAAACACAATTGTGAAGCTTAATTTCATTGTACTTGTAATATATATTTTTATCTAAAAACTGTAATTAATGAAACAGTATTGGGAGACCATTGCATTTAGTTTTTCGTAGTATTAAACCAGTTATCTTAAATGTCAAATCACACCTAGAGTTACAAGTTTGATGTTTTACTTAACGTACTTTTGATTCGTATTTATTCTGTTGATTAAATTGAACTGTAACAAGTCTACATACTCTTTGCACAGTGTGTAACAGCTCAAACTTAACATATTGTACAAAATGACCATGACATTATTATACTCATGACAGTTCAACATACAGTCACACCTGTTAAAAAGACCACCTGCAGGAATACATACAGGTATGAGATTTTTTCTTGTCAGGCCTTTGTTAGCAGGATGATCAAAATGTACAAGTTATCCAACAGACAAATTTAGTCGTTGAGGATAGGTGATCTCTTCTAACAGGTAGTCTTTAGTACAGGTTTGACTGTAAATGTACAATTACCGACAGATCAGATCATTATAAGATAACATTCTTAGAAGACAGTGAGAAATGAAGAGTTTAGTAACTTACGTGACCGGCATGGTGAATATTCTTCGTAGTCTGTTGAAACAGGCCTGGAGATGTAGCACTTGCCCACTGGTTCACGTTTGTCTAACCGCGTCGAGAAGTACACATACCTGGGAGCACAAGCCTGCAAATACACAACAACATACACATTGTACAACAGCTCTTAATCATAATCTTAATTATAAATGTTTTCTTAAATTGGTATAGAGGTTGGGCACGTGCCCTCGTTAAGTTTTAGTGAGCTTTGCTTGAAATATCTCTTTTTCCAGTCCTTATCTCTCAGAAGTAAAGGTATATCAAATTGTGTCCTCGTTACTAAATATTCAGAACAGTCCTAATTCAGCTTCCATAATAAAATCAAGCAATTTTGTTCTAACCTGAACAGACTGTTCGCTGAACATCATTATAGTAGCAAATGTTAGTGAATTTGAGATGATAAGTTGGACAAAGAAAGTCATTCAAATATTACTTATCTACTGTCATTCAATTATTACCTATCTTCTGTCATTCAATTATTACCTATGTTCTGTCATTCAATTATTACCTATCTTCTGTCATTCAGCTATTACCTATCTTCTGTCATTCAATTATTTTCTTCTGTCATTCAATTATTACCTATCTTCTGTCATTCAATTATTACCTATATTCTGTCATTCAATTATTTTCTTCTGTCATTCAATAATTACCTATCTTCTGTCATTCAATTATTACCTATCTTCTGTCATTCAATTATTACCTTCTGTATTTCTACAAGTACGTTGTGCAAAACCGTTCATAATTGTACTATGGGTTTAAAATGCTAAATGATTCTAGTCTTTTTCTTTGCAATATCTGTTTTATTGTTTTGAAAAAGGGGGAAAGCTAGAAATCCATACAGAAATCACATAACCATCAGGGAATTTGAACTTAACTGGGGGTTTTCCCCTCCCTCCTCCCAAACTTTCTGTCTGCAAGAAAACATTAAATTTCATACAACTGACTGAAAAGGTAGCTCACTTTTACGTTGATTTTAGCTTATAGCTTTTTTCAGCTGTAAATAAAGTTAAACTCTTAAGTACGTTTCTGGCAATTAAAGCCTCTACAGCTCTAACCAGCATATGAAAACAATTTAA
>ENA-OREC01001409-OREC01001409.1-marine-metagenome-genome-assembly--contig:-NODE-1409-length-12114-cov-14.633796_pt1 | contig 12114 bp, 6 predicted proteins | sample MGYA00248626_ERZ508543 | MGnify/ENA primary metagenome ERZ508543 (study PRJEB26211, sample SAMN05518279) | marine metagenome | isolation source: Puget Sound, Washington, USA | host: Bankia setacea... | reverse complement strand
ATTTCTTCGAGAGGATTTCAATCCAAAAACACAATTATACTAGGATCTGAGTAACGTGCACTATACTGATCTAAATTACTTTGGAAAATCACGAGGTGTTAGTTTTTATTCGATAAGGATGTCATGCAATAACGTGTGGGCGCTCGTTAACCAAACAATTACACAAACACTTCAACATATACGAGAACACTTAATGACACACACATATATACAGATGTGAAGAGAGAGCAAAATGAACTAAACGAAATTGTTAGAATATATGTATTTGAACATAATGTCCCGTGCAATCGTATTAACACTTGCGAGTTGACACCAGAACGCTCAGACTGACGTCTTCTGTCCATGCTCTTTTGATAATGACCTATTTATGTATCCATCGATGAAGGCAGACATCAATCGAAATGTTTAGCTGCATAAAAAATATTGTATAAGTTAATCAGTGGACCTTATTAGCTTAAATGGAAACTTATAAACTCTGAGCGGATTGCAAAATCAATAAGTTGCCTTTAGTTTACTATTACTTCATTTCAAAAAAATATTTATTGAATTGTCATTGCATATTTCGATAAACAATTATAGCACAAATAAACAAGATGACCAGAGAGAAAAGCATTATGCGAAGTTGTTTCATTATACACCATGATCGTTATGAAACAAATTGTGTATCCTATGCCTTTGGTATGTCTAGTATTATTGTTATTTAACTTTAATACAGCATATATGTGGACCTGTCTGTATAAGTATTACGTACATACTCACCCATCTAACTAGTTACCATAGATTGCTAATGATCTTGTTTACAGTTAATGGTGTTGATATTTCTTACACTCTCGTGACAAAGATTACATTTCTTCACTTTTGAAAGACATATGTGGTGATTTCATTCAACAAAAATAAGCGACAAACCATCTGCTAACAGAACCAAACATTGTACCCTACTTTAGATTCCCCATCTTGTGTGTTCAGTGACAAACTCTATTACTGACTTTAATGTCTAAGTCTGATTTATTTTCAGATATAATATCCCAAATAGTAAAACGTGTCAAAACATTTCAAGACCCCTCCTCTAACACTGTATCTATAAAAGGACAAAGGCTGAGAAACAACAATGTCTTGCTCAGAAATTTAAGAGTTTAAGTACAAAGGAAAACAAATCGTAACTCAATTCAAAGTAGTTCGTGGCTTGGTTTGATCAATTCAATTTATTTTAAATCCTTTTTTCTGAGATGTGTTTTAGTTATTTTGAATCCGAAATATAAAAAATACAATTGATCAATATAGAAATATTTCGTCCAGAGGGAAAATTAGCTATTATAGACAAACTGAAAGAACTACCGTACCAACATGCGTGTACGAAGAGGTATAGTAACTGTCAGCAGAACATCCTTGATTGAGAAGATGTATTGGATTCCAACTACGTGTTTAGTATCTTGAGTAGGACTTATTCCACAAATTGTCTACTTAGTACAGATGACATGAACCGTGGGCTATTGTGTAACGAGTAATTGATATGACATGTATACAATGTATTGACCAATGATATTGTTCTTCTGTCATTCACACAATTTAACATTTCGTTAACGTTTGTAAAATATTTTCACATTACATATATATGTTAATGAAATGTTATTCGATTATACATTTTATACATAAGGATGCTATATTTAGAACAAAGCTAATGTTTTATTGTACATTAAACAACCAACTGGTGGTACTGTACATGGTATGTGCATATCTAAGTACACAACATGTCCGCGAGATAGGTCCACACAGTTATAGGCAGCATGGTTCCACTGTAGTACAATTTACGTGTAATGTAACTCTGTAACGCAGGCAGAATTAAATAATTATATTAAACATTCCTTATATAGAGAGGGAACATATTGAACTAAGAAACTTCCATTTGGCGCTCAAACATACTGTGTACAGTTATCGGAAGGGTTGTGTTGTCAAAGTATTTTAAACAGAAACATTAAAACAAAATATGAACCTTATTCTTGCAATCTAAAAAAGTACAATTCAAAAGTAAAAGGAAATTGTAATCAAGTAATCAAACACTTCTAAAATAGATTTACAATGTACACGCTCTTCAATTATCTTAACTATGTTGATATAAAAGTTATATTGATGTTTGATCATAGGCGATATATAAATACTCACCAGGTATTAATGCAAGTATAATGTTGATGTATTGCCGTCGAGTTGCTTTGATACCACCAATAAAAAGTGAAAGATAGATCAAAGACATTAAAATAGATATCCCACCAACACAATTTTCTGATGTATGTTTATCAACTACAATAACTTCACACGTGACACTTGCCATTTCTAGTAATCTAGTTAGTAATCGGTTACACGTCCAAGGAGTACTTTGCCATTTGTGGAGTAGGTATAATAGAAATACGCAGTTTGACCATATAGGCTAAGAGTCAGAAACACATTCGCTCCAGGGGGATTTTCGAGACAATGTTTTCTGAAAGCCCCCAATGTCTGGCGAGTATTTTGGTAGGTTGATTGGAACTGGCGAGTGGGGCGTTTGTCTGTTATCTAGCTGTAAAGTATGTTACCCTCAAAATGAAATTATTATTTTTTAATCTTTGAAGGTTAAAATTTTATCTTTAAATATTAAATATATGATGTTCTTTGGTGTCAGTTTACAGGAAATTGACTAATTAGGAAGAAAACGTAGGTTTTGATTTTTTTTATAAATTGTACGTATGACATAGACTATATTAAACTACGTTACTCTAAATAAGAACTTTTTGACACAGAAATGTTTGTTTAACCACAAATTGTTTAGTAACAATGGATAGTCAAAGTAATTTTCAAATCCTAGAAAATATAACGATTTCAATGATATATAGATTGTTTGTATTTATCTTTGGATACTTGATTTGTTCAACATATTTAGAAAGCTACTCTTTTGTTTATGAGTATTTAAATCAAGTTTACGTTTTAAGCTGCAAGAAAAAGTACGTTGACATAATTGTTATACAATGTTCTTATGTTTCAAGTGCAAAGAAAAAGTTACCATTTAAAGAAAGAATTTTTTTAAGAACTGTATATTTTCTAGAGTAGGCTCTAAAAGACATTAATAAAATGGTAAATCAGTAGTATAAGAAACATATTCATGTGAAAAGTAAACGTTTTCCGGATAAAATGTGACTTTTATCAGTTGTATAAGGTCGTTTTAACGTTGAATATAAAACTTCTAATTTCTATTATTTTGCATTACAGTTATAAAACAACAATGAAGTTGTTGCCAAAGGACACTTTAAACAGCAAAATAGTACCTGTGTGTGAACTTTAGCCTATTTAGTATATGCTGAGAATAAAATACGTTACCGTTGCCGACAAAACACCACAAAGGTTTTCTGAGTTTCATGAAATGCAGCTAAATTAAAGCATTTACAGAACTAAAATGGTGTTGATTAATTGGCTTATCGATAGAGCAGATGTGGCACTTTCTGTATACATGTATTTTTAAATATGTGAATTAACAGTTTACATGCCACGTAACGTGGTTCTGTCAACAACAAATACAGTTGTTTCTTTTAGCTAGGATGATTATTCATTTAAACTAGTACTGACTATAATGATGATTATTAAAATATACGGTACAAAGTAACTAAAAACTATAGCCATTGATTAGAAAAGGGATTTTTATAAACTATTCAAGTAAAATGTATCAACACTATTAATGGAAATGAAACACCACTGTGGATGGTAAAAACATCTAGGTATCTAAAGAAATGCATGTAATTATGTAAGTTTATTATCCCATAAATCATTAAAATTTCAATACAAAGGCGTTATGACACCATGTGTTCGTTCACAATTCTTGTGTTTTGGTAAGCATGGTCCAAAACCATATTCAATTGGCAAGGTAGTACATCACAAACATTATAGGGAATACAGCAAGAATATGTACGTGTTTGACAATTCCTCTTGTACATCTGTCTGATCAACTTTGGTAAGAACTCTTGTTTATTTGGAAAAGTTACATATGCTACAGCTTTAATATGGACATACATCCCATACATGATACACCAAAGTTATCACCACACCCCTAGGACTTATATAGATATCAACTAATTGTTCTAATAGAACAAAAACGATTACCTCTTATGTAATAAATATGTCCAATACATTTACATGTTATTAAGCAGTAAATACACATATTAGTTTACCTTTTTTCGTTTTAAAAATGACATTTACTGATTTAAGCTTAAAGTAAGCACACTTATGGGGTTATATGACTTGCTCCTAAGCTAATAAATGTTTTGTTTATTTAAATAACTTGACACATGGATGTTTTAGTGTTAAATATACAGATAATGGCAATATTTGAGGTGGTAACGTATTTTAAAGGCCCATAACTCCTTAAAGCCCCAACATAATTTTGCAATCATTTTTCTCTGAATGCTACATACCATAATGTATAAGAAAATCATAGTCCCGGGTCTATAGTCAGCTCAAGGTCTAATATCATTTCAATAACACATCAGTAAAGAGGACAATTACTATGTTAGTTAATATCAATTCATTCGATTTGGAAATCACGCTCAAATCCGTTACTGGAACGAACCAGTACTGAGCAATGAGGGGAAGATTCTTTCTCAATGAAGCAGCCTTTTAGACCTATTTGATTGGGTTCATACTAACACCTGACAGTCATCCACCGATTATTAATCAGACGCTCTTACCACTTCACAAAGTTGCTCTATGTTGACAGTTGAAATAATTGTTGTCATAAAAACATAAGTTTACAAAATTCCATGTGATCTTGTTTATTATCCTTCTTGATTAGCACGTTTTTAACTGTAGAGGTCAACGCTTTACTGAAATAACACCAACAAGGAATGACGAATGTAACAATTATACTGAAAATATGCATTTGGACTTTATGTCCAAAGAGTTCGAAACAGTCCATGTGTACACCACGGACAAATCAAGACAAACGTTCATAGATTCTAGTTAGCCTGGTTATGGTTGAACTCGTCCATTGTTGTTAGTGAGAAGTTTTCTATGACCACATAACGTGTTTGTGTTGCCACAGCAGCTTCTATTTGCATATCAGTATTACCCTAGCGGCATCATTGCTTTCTCTTTCTTCCAATGTTTGCTTTACGAGTCTCCGTCATAGAAAGATTGAATTCAATAACTATAAGCCTCCTCACAACATTGCTGAACTTGTCAATGAAAGAAAATGTAAACATGTTTGTTCTCATGAATTAATTAATTATGGACATACATATCTGTGAACTATCTATGCAAATGTTCTTATTATTCATAACTATAACACATTCTGGATATCTTGTTTAGTATGTTATACAAGATATTCGCTCGGCTGCACACAAACACGACAGCATTGCCTGACAACCTCATTGCCTGACAACCTCATTGCCTGACAACCTCATTGCCTGACAACCTCATGGTGTTTCTATCCCACAATAAGGTATTACTAATGCTTTATTTTTAGCGTAACTAGTTTTGCATGAATACACTTTCGGGAGAACTTGTTTTCTTCTTGTGTTGTTCTTAACCCCAGTGTTCTCACATAGTAAATAATGACATGCAATCAGCAGATTTACCTTGTCGATATCGTAGGTTAGCTTTTCAGAAATATTTCATGAACCTGTTGGTTAGAGTAGTAAATAAATATGATATAAACTTGGAAACATGTACATGTATATGACATTTTCTGTCATACTCAAGTATTTTCAATTTTATTCTGTCAATAAAAGATACCAAAACTACTGATGGAAACCATTCAAGCGACGAAAAGGGAAGCACGCATTTCCAGTTGTCTCGGACCCTGTCTGCGGAGATCCTTAGGCTGATATGAATTTAGCCGGTTCGATTCCAGACTCTCATTTCTCGTTACATATTAACCGCTGGAGCAGAAATATCAAGAGATATACTTAGAGAAATATGAAAATCGATCAATAAAGACGCCGTTTTTCAAAATTACTCTTGTTGCCAATTAACAGCAGTAATGAAGTGTGTACCAACCTTACACTCTCATTGATATTTTGTTTAAACCTTTTATGTTAAGGTTAATATTTTACAAATAAAATCAGTGTCTAAAAGCACAGTTAAGAATGAGTTAGTGTTTTTGGTATAACAAGTACATAACGTATACATAAAAGTGTGAACGTGAACGTGTACTGGTACAATATGTACCCGACCGATCCCAGCATGTTGAACGCCTTACATATTTGTAATTACTGGACTGTTTGCGTTGTTAGTATTTGGACCTCCTGGTGACGTACATTTGCTACTAGTAGGATTCCGATTGACCAATGTCTCTTTTATTGCCCAGGTAATAGGGCTGTATGCGTTGTCTACTCATCCCTTTAAAGAGTTAATTCTAAACAAAGACTACGGTACCTTTTAATTAGATGACAAATGTCAAAGTGTAAAATCCTTTTAAAGGAATGATTGTTTTCTTTCCTCAAATACATTACACTTTGTATTTTGTCGACTCAGACTTCACGGGAATCACTCCCACTAAACAAACGAGAACTGTCAAGTTTGCTCAATATTACAGCGGGTGATTTCAATTACTCGCCACAATTACCAGCCCTCACTCTTTGGTAGTTTCTGTTGTTGTTTTTAATTTGACAAATCACAGTGACTGAGCCTGAAGTTGCTGTCTTTATAGCTAGTCGCAACTGCAGTCTCAATGTTTGTGTGCATACTTTATACTTGGACCTTATGTCATAAAAGAGATTTAAATTGCATTCCTTTTTCGAGAGGTAACATGTGTGATCCTTGTATTTAGGTGTTTAGACTATCAGACGCTAGTGATAATAACCCACAGATCATGGAATGTATACAAGCAGAACAGTCAACGTGTAAGTCGGCTCTCCAAACCATGGTCGTAGTTATAGGAATGCAAACAACAATAGGAAGCCTCATTCAAGTTATTTGTATTTGATAACGCCAACAAAAAAGCACATTTGTGTAACAATATATATATTTGTATACTCCTGTTAACTCCAGTGCGATATATTCACCTGTCCGTTAACCCCAACACATAATTACAATAACACCCTACATGACAAGCATCCAACAATGATCCCTCTGTATATAGAATAAGCAAGTGACGGAAACTGAGCTAGTTTAAATTACACCATAGGGCATAGCGTTTTACATACTCACCAGAGGACGCTTTCATTTCCGGTCACCGCAGCATGGTTCCTCTGTTTCCAAGTAAAAGGTCATTCGTGGTGAACAAACAAACTTCATTAATGGAAAATTGTTTTTTTTCTGCTGACAGGGTTTTACACGTATGAGCTGGTGGTGTGTGTTTTGTCCTTAAACTCATGTTCTTTACAGTGCTCATGATGTTCTATTGTGTATACGTTAATTCACGATATCGTGTCGCCTATTTCTAGACTGGTAACATTTATTTAAATCAATGTCAATACATTCACACCAATTCAAATGTTAAACCAATATCGGGGAAGTGGAAGAGTTTGTAGACGTCAAACATGCGTATAATATGTGTACAAATGTTTTATTAAAGACCGTAAAAACAAAGTCATATAACAACAAGGCTACTTATAGCATGCAGTTTATTTCAGGAAATTCGAAACAACTAGTAACTAAAATCTATACAAAACATGTAAACAAACACCGGTCGGGGCATACATGACCGAGAACGAACCCATTCGCTTCCGCTTTCGAGGTAAAATATTCTCTTTCAAACAAAATGTGCGATCTTTTTCCACGTAAGGTATTATTATTTATGTTTAACTTGTAGTTTGAGAACGTTCTGTCACGTAATTCGAAGGATAACGGCCTTGCCACTTCAATGACAATAACAAACTATGAATATTAGTTATCATAAATTTATTCGCTATGACAACACATACCAATAAAATAGCTATGCAATTCATGTAAGCTTTTATCGTTCAATGGCACGAACGTTCATCAGATGTGTCCTTGCTTTAGGATAAGTTTTTACTTGCTTGGTTGCACGCTAGATACTAACCCGCAAACCTTCTCTGGCAGGAAGTCGATGTTTGGTAGCACGTCGACTACTTCGATTACATCCTAATATTGATGCGTATAACATTGCTTTACACTAACGTTACGCTATACTGTCCAGTCTTTATCTGCTGAATTAAAATACGTATGAAACTTTAATTTACGTACGTATTATTTCGTGCACAACTTACAATTCAGGGTGGTTAAAATACGTCTTACGCTATAATGTTACCTTCTCGGAATAATTAGGACAAACCCACTTGTGTAGCATATCATCGTTAAAGTCACGGTATCAGTCAGATTTACATGTTCTTACAGTGTCACAGAACCCACTGTTATCAAAGAAGTTTAACCAATCAAATCAGGAATCAGAAAAGAATCACACACAAATCAGGGTAACATTTAAGTGGCGTAAAAGAACTCAGATTGTCAAAATTATACCGAATAGTACAAGAAACAAATGAGTTGGCCTCCATTTTATGGCATATAAATGCATTGTTCTCCAGCCGCGTAATTTCTACTGAATCCCGGTCGACATTTGCATTGCGCCATCGAGGCTGCTCCAATATCGTCAGTGAGAGAGTTTCTGGGACACGCTGTGCACTCGCCACTCGTCTCATCTTTGTAAGAATTCCGCGGACAAGCTGTAACAATTAAATATTGCTAAAGAAAGAGTTCTGTACGCCTGTTATATCTGATAAGATGATGTTACAGTTTGATAGTTTGGTTGAGATAGTTAACTCCTAACATACCTTAACCAAACGTGAAGTTCGCCTTGTAAGACCACGCTCAGTACCAACAACAAATGGTTCTAATTATGAATCAGTTTTAAAAACGAGACCCATTAACTATGAAATAAGATGTTCGAAGATATGAGGTGTTTATATAGCGAACGAGTCTTAAAAATAGCGAACGAGTCTTAAAAATAGCGAACGAGTCTTAAAAATAGCGAACGAGTCTTAAAAGCAATGGTCTTATTGGTAAATCTGTTATTTAACACAAACAAAACATAGACAAGCAGTATAATGTGGCATTAACGTCTGTGTCTACATCTTTGAATCAAGCTGTTTTAACATGCCATAACTAGTGTAGTTCTTATATAGGTTAAGGTGTCTTTTTAAGTCATCAACTTGTCTTAAACTGACAAAAATGAGTTCATTTAAATTATATCCTATTGGTGCAGTTTGCATGATATATTCATTTACGCAACTAACATGAAGAGTTCGTCTTATATAGGCAGTTTAGATGACAAAGTTCGTCTTTATAGCGCAATTTGTATGATCAACTTATCTGGTTAACTCATTTTGTTCAAGATAAATTCGCATTGCTAAATTCGTAAATGACATGACAACTCTGTCCTCTAAACGCATTTACGTCAACAATTCGTCTTAAAAGATCGCCAATTTTCCATTTTTTGTCTGATAGGTTGTATTGTATGAGAACATTGACCAGATACTCCCGAATAACGTACATGGACCAATGCATTACAAAATACGTGTTACATGTGTATTGTATGAGAACATTGACCAGATACTCCCGAATATATTATATAGACCAATGCATGACAACACAGGTGTTACATGTGTATTGTATGAGAACATTGACCAGATACTCCCGGTTACATGGACCAATGCATTACAAAATACGTGTTACATGTGTATACAATTGACACGTGTTCTATACTCTGTTGTAATAGCATGACAATCTAATCCACCTATTTCACAATGCAACAGTCTGTGTAATTAATTCACGTAATTAAGAATGTCTGGTCAATGTCTGTATACAATACCTGAGCAGAAGTAGGGTCCTGCCTGTGCAAACCCTGGTCTACAATCACACCTGTACGAGCCCAGTGAGTTAATGCACAGCTGGTTACATTCGTTACTTGTATCGTCCAAACACTCGTCAATATCTGAAACGAAAGCAGTACGTTATCTTAGAATGATCAACACGCTTATTTATAATTTTGTCTATTATAAGTGGTGTTAGTGTTTTTATAATGACGAAGACACCGACGATGACGATGATGATGTCGACGACGATAATGACGATGACACCGACGATGACGATGGTGATGATAATGACCATGACTACGAGAGCGACGTAAAAGTCTAAAGAACTAGAAAATACTTATAGCAAACATCTACAAAACTACACTATCTTATCGTCATAACAAAACTAACCCAAGTGGTCGATGGACAGAGACAAACTTCTTTGTGTAATATCTGGTTCTCATCAAACAGGGCGTTACTATTACTGCGCCTTGTTTAAAACTGTGTCGGCGTTAGTTTTGTAGGTCGAGTCGATTTTGATGTCAGATAAATTGAAACACTAAATGGATATGACATTATGTTTCCCATTTCAAGATTTAAGATAACAATGTCGCCATGTTGGCATACAAGTGCTAGAAAGATCTTGATAATCCCTAATTGTAAATGTAAAATTCCTTTATTCATGGACTACCTGTCGCTCAATTCGATGTTCTCAGTTTAAATGTTTTGCATTTTAAATAACGCATTTCACCCATAGAAAACTCTTAAACTATATAAGTCAGTTTCCGTAAATACACATATACAGTTTGTCGAGAACCTTTCCGTTGACCAGAAGTATACATCAAGTTAACTGATTTGGTTATCGCGTCGGTCTATAAAACTTCCCCTTTGGTGAACATTAATTTAATTCAACGGTATTCAAGAACATAATGGTATACTGGAGTCAATATTCAGTTTGCAAAATGTAAAAAACCTTTTATTTAAGTGTCAATGAACATGTGTAAATGTAATCCAAGTCAATCACGGGTTCAAGTATATATTTTTTACTTTTAGGTCTCCGACCCATATAACATGTACAACATAAACAAGTCAAACAAAATAAAGAGTTATGTTTACATGTACATTAATGTCATACTGTTTCAAAATGGACAAAACAACAATGAATAAAACAAAAACAACACACAATTCAATTACGTGTTATCTCTAATATGAATGTATCACTATACCTTCACAAAGGGAACCATCCTCGGACAGCTTGAAGCCCTCCTTCTCACATTGGCAGTGATAGGACCCGAATGTGTTGACACAAGTACTGTTAAAACATCTATTGACGCCTTCCATACACTCGTTGATATCTGGAACACACACATTGCAAATGTTCGTAGATGTTCACTGTTATAACTACCCTAATTATTCGCGACTATACCATCCATTCAGTGCTTATTGCTAGTACAGTCATTGACGACTTCCATTCCACTCAAGGATATATTGGACATACCATTACACAAGTCAATGAAGTACAACAAATAATAATAACACATCGAAACTTATTTGTTTTACTCCTTTTACGAAACGAGTACAACTATACATAATATTCATGGCACCGATGTTCGTGTGGAAGGAAACTGGAGTACCCGTAAACAATAATAACATGGAACTTTAGTGTTACTGGTCAAGGTAAAACAGCAGTCGGTGTATCAAACAGTTATTTATTAAGTAATGATGTTCAATACATTCTTCCTTTACATTTTACTCATCATAATATAGTTGTCTCACAAAAACCCAACATGTGTAAATAAACTATACACTATATAATTCGTATAATACCCGAAAAGTATATCTGTAAAATATGTAAAAAAGTGATATTACTTATGTGTATGGTTGTACTTAAAAAGAAGTGATTGGTGATGGTGTCACCTTGTTGGTTTTCTCTTTTTTTCACTTCGGGTCCCATGTGGGCAAACCCCATTTATTCTCCTCGTCATTGGTAACTTGGGGTCGAGGCCATCCCCAAGCCACGTTACAAACAAGCATGTAGTTAGCTCAGTTAGTAGTTTACAGTGAAACCTGCCTATAACAAGCAGCACTGAGACCTTTCATCAGAGCTTGTTAGTCCAGGTTTTCTCTTAACAAATGAACGTCCAGAGATTGCTGAACGTCTTACAGTTTACAAACATTGTCGATATAATCGTTGATATCATTTGTGGCAGACACTAATCATGGCAAACCAAATAACCCTGGCCTTTTTCTTAATTAAGTCTAATGTACCAAACCCGGTGTACGTGCTAGTATAGTAACACCCATATGATTGCCTGACTCCATTGGTGACCTCACTTACTTGTTT